>ERZ781398.90-NODE-90-length-233375-cov-31.737794_pt1 | contig 233375 bp, 217 predicted proteins | sample MGYA00433077_ERZ781398 | MGnify/ENA primary metagenome ERZ781398 (study PRJEB29847, sample SAMN06458254) | wastewater metagenome | isolation source: Wastewater bioreactor | place: South Africa: Cape Town | study: EMG produced TPA metagenomics assembly of the... | reverse complement strand
GATGCCGTCGCCATTGGTGTCGACCCAGCTGCGCACGAAGATTTCGTACCACACGCCGGAGGCGGCCGGCTTCGACTCGGCGGCCTCCGGTTTCGTGGTCGCGGCCACCGGGCCGGCGAGAAGCAGGGCGAGCAGGGCAGACAGGGCAAGGCGCGTATGTCGAAACATTACGGGATCCCCTTCAGGTGCCGGCGCGGAAGTAGTCGACGAAGAAGCGAGCGTGGTCGGGCATGCTGGCATTGCGAACGGGCAAGGTTTGCACCGGGAATGATGCTGCCGATGGGCGCGGGTGCCGCGAGTACGAGGTTCGAACACCGGAGTGTCAAATGCGACCCTCCTCCCCTCGCGGAATTCGAACGGACATTGTTGCCACAGCTTCCCGGAACATATCGTGGCTTCTCAAGCTGAAGGGCCGGGCACCGCGATGGACACGATACCCGGCCACGGTCTTACAGCGTGTAGGTGAAGCCCATGTAGTACTGGCGGCCGAACCACTGCAGCGTACCGGTCTGCAGAGGGTTGCCGAAGTAGGTGCGAGTTGGCTGGTCGGTGAGGTTGTTTACCTGAAACAGCACGCTCAGACCGTTGTCGAACGCATACGAAGCCTGGAAGTCGGCCACGGTCTCCGGTGCGTAATACACCAGCTGCGAATCGATCGCCATCTGGCTGGAAACGAAGCGGCTGCGATGACGCACCGAGATGCGGGTGTCGAAGCCGTCAAGACCGTAGAACAGCGTCCCGTTGATCACCTTCGGCGACAGGCCAGGCAGGCCGATCTTCTGCGAGGCGCCACCGAGGTTCGAGGTGGAGGTCACCGCACTTTGTGAATACGAGTAGCTGCCGGCGAAGCCCAGGCCCGACCAAGCACCTGGCAGGAACTTGAACACTTGCGAGTAGCTCAGCTCGACGCCACGCACGTAGCCGCCCTTGGTGTTGTTCACCGCGGTCTGGTATTGGCCATTCTCGTAGGGCTGGTTGGTGGCCGGGTTGATCGGGACCTGGATACCGGCAGCGGCGAAGTCGAACGGGTCGATCGTATAGTTCTCGATGAAAGAATCGATGTGCTTGTAGAACAGCGCCGCGGCGAACGCGCCCGAAGAGTCGGGCATGTAGTGCTCGAACGAGAGGTCATACTGCTTGGCGTAGAACGGGTCGAGGAAGGGGCTGGTGTTGCCCCACATGTTGTACTTGTTGCCGTCGATCCACGAGCCGGAGCCGGTGAGCATCTTGTTCAACGGCGGGCGTGACATCACTTTGGCCGCGGCGAAGCGCAGCTGGTTGTTGTCGTCGAAGTGGTAGTTGAGGTTCAACGAGGGCAGATAGTCGGTATACGATTTGCCGCGGCGTACGTGGATGTAATCCGTACTGACCACGCCAAGCTGGTCGGTGATCGCTTCGCCCTGTCCGTTGCCGATTTGTTGCAGCCCGTTGCTGTATTGCGAGGTGTGCACCATGCGCACGCCGACGTTGCCGGTCAGACTGTGGTCGCCGACATGGGTGTCAATGTCGGCCATGACGTAACCCGACGAAATGTGCTCATCCACCTCGGCGCTCTGGATCATTGTCCAGTTGTTCTGCCAGCTCTTCACCGGCGTGGGTGTGACGCCGTTGCTACCCAGCACGGCAAGCGTGTTGATCGACAAGAAGCACGGAAAGCCGGACAGGTTGCCCTTGAAGCAGACCTTCTGCGCGTTGCTCGGGCTCAACACCAGCGGCTCCTGGCCTGCTGCGTACTGACCGAAGTCGTTGCCGTACTCGAACGCGCTGCGGTCGGTGTGATAGGTGCGTCGTGCGTAGCGCACGCCGCCTTCGATCGCTGACAAGAGGGTATTGTCGACAAAGTCGTAGCGCACATCGGTCTTGAACGACTTGCTCTCGTCCTTGTAGATGTATGGGTACACGCCGGCCTTGCCGAGACCCATACGGCCGAGGTCGGTGTAATCCTGGTTGAAGTTCACTATGGCCGGATTGAGGCCGCTCAGTTGGTAGTTGACCACTTGGTTGATGGCAGGGTTCGGGTGCGCCGAACTCATCTCGTCGTAGAGCAGGCCCCAGGTGACGCCGTTGTTGAAGTCGCTCTTGGCGCGTGAATACCCGACATCCGAGGCAATCGTCCATCCGCCAAACGTCCACTTCGCATTGAGGCCGCCGGACAACACACTGGTCTTCAGTGTGTTGTCGTCACTGGTGGTCTGCACGGTGAAGTATGGATCGCTGGGATTGCTGCTGACGGTGCCGCCGACCATGGCGCCGTTGGCGAGCACGGTCGGATTGGTGATGATGCCGTCGGACAATGTCTTGACACGGAAGCCGCGGCCTGAGGAATTGTTGGTGAACTGTGAGTAGAAACCATCGGCCTTCAATTCGAAGCCATCGCTGGGTTTCCATTGCATCACGCCCATGTAGCCGTTGCGGCGAAGCATGCCGCCGTTCTGCTGCAGTTCGAATCCTTCGCTGGTGTATTCGTTCTGGCCATCGCCGTTCAGATCCTTCTGGCCGTTGTAGGCCAGGCCGTTGAACTGGTCCGCCACGTGTGGCTGGTACAGCGAGGCGAAGCCAGCGGCGACGCCCAGGGTGTCGTTGAGGAACTTGCCTTGGAAGGAGACGCTGACGCGGTAGCCGTTGGAGTTGGCTCCGACTGTTTCGTTGGCACGGTCGTTGTAGCTTCCGCGCATGTTGAGCACGCCGGAATACTGCTTTGCGTTCTGCAGTGGGTTGGCGGTATCCATCGCCACCGTGCCGGCCACGCCGCCTTCGATCAGCGAAGCCTTCGGCGATTTGTACACCGCTGCCTGGCTGATCAGTTCTGCCGGATACTGGTCGAACTCGGTGACGCGGCTGCCACTGGTGGCGGCCTGTTCGCGGCCATCCAGCGTGGTTTCGATGAAATCGCCGGAGAGGCCGCGGATGTCAATCGCGCTGGACTCGCCGTTGATGCGTTCGGCGGAGACGCCGGGAAGCCGGGTCAGCGCATCCGAGATGGAGACGTCCGGCAAGCCACCGATATCTGCGGCTGTGATCACGTCCTGGATCGTGTCGGCGTCACGCTTGATGTCGATCGACGATTCAACGCTGCGGCTGAAGCCGGTCACGGTGATCGCCTGCAGGTTCTTGACGCGAGCGTCCTCTTTCGCCTTTGCCTTGGCCTTGGCAGTGGAGGTGGCGGCGCCTTGGGTCGTTGTATCTTCGCTGCTCGCTTGGTCGGTGCTGCCGATCTGCGGCGTCGCCGCGTGTGTTGCCGAGATGGCGCAGAAACCGACCGATGCCAGCGCCAAGGCAAGCACGTTGTGTTTGAGTATCACCGTTGTCCCCTCCCAGGGTAAGTACTGCAGGTCTTGTGACGATCGTGATGGTCTGTTCGGAACTCGCGGGCCGCTGCCGTCGAACATGCGGCGGTCGACTCCGTGAGGCCGATGTTAGGACGGCTGCGTCGGAGCGAGCCGTTCATGCATACGTATTCATTCTGCTGCGCCGCGTCGCAAGGCCTCGCCCGGGGCGTCGCGGCCTGTCGAAGCGGCATGTCTGCGCCGGCCGCTGCGCGTCGATGCCGGAGCGGCGCGAATGCAGGCGCGGCGCGGCGTGCGCCGGTTCCGGCCGCTGTTCGTTTGGACGTCCAAACGCCGTGGTAGCCACTGATGCTGCGTAGCGGCAGCGGCGATCCATGAATACGTATGCACGATCGCGGCAGGCCTGTCTGCAGCCGCTAAGCTGCTCGCCAACCCCGACAGGTTCGCCACGCGGCGTGTCCTGCAGCCCCGGGTGGCAACGGCATGGACAGGCGAATGAGCAATGCCCCGTGGTGGCGTGGCGCCATCATCTACCAGATCTACCCGCGCAGCTTTCTCGACACCGACGGGGACGGGGTGGGAGATCTGCCCGGCATCGTCGAGCGGCTCGACTACGTGGCCGAGCTTGGCGTGGACGCGATCTGGGTGGCGCCGTTCTTCAAGTCGCCGATGGCGGATTTCGGCTACGACATCGCCGATTACCGCGAGGTCGATCCGCTGTTCGGCACGCTGGAGGATTTCGACCGCCTGCTGCACAAGGCGCACGGGCTGGGGTTGAAGGTGATGATCGACCAGGTGCTCAGCCATACCTCGGCCGAGCACGCATGGTTCCGCGAAAGCCGGCAGAGCCGCGACAACCCGAAGGCCGACTGGTACGTGTGGGCCGACGCCCGGCCCGACGGCACGCCGCCGAACAACTGGCTGTCGCTGTTCGGCGGCAGTGCATGGCAGTGGGAGCCGCGCCGCGGCCAGTACTACCTGCACAACTTCCTCGCCTCGCAGCCGGACCTGAACTTCCACCACCCCGATGTGCGCGCGGCCACGCTGGACAATGTGCGTTTCTGGCTGGACAAGGGCGTGGACGGCATCCGCCTGGACGCGATCAACTTCTGCTTCCACGACCGCCAGCTGCGCGACAACCCGCCCAAGCCAAGCGAGCAGCGCGTGGGCCGCGGCTTCAGCCCGGCCAATCCGTACGCGTTCCAGTACCACTACTACAACAACACGCAGCCGGAGAACCTGGGCTTCCTCGCCGAGCTGCGTGCGCTGATGGACGGCTATGCCGACGTGGCGGCGCTGGGCGAGATCTCCTCGGAGGATTCGCTGGCGACGATGGCCGAGTACACCATGCACGGCCGGCTGCACATGGGCTACAGCTTCGAGTTGCTCACCGAGGATTTCAGCGCGGCGCACATCCGCGGCACGGTGCGCCAGCTGGAGGCGCAGATGACCGAGGGCTGGCCGTGCTGGGCGATCTCCAACCACGACGTGGAACGCGTGCTCAGCCGCTGGGGCAACGGCGATGCCTCGGCGCAGCTGGCCAACCTGTTCACCGCAATGGTCTGCTCGCTGCGCGGCTCGGTGTGCATCTACCAGGGCGAGGAACTGGGCCTTACCGAGGCGGACGTGCCCTACGAATCGTTGCGCGATCCGTACGGCATCGCGTTCTGGCCGCAGTTCAAGGGCCGCGACGGCTGCCGCACGCCGATGCCGTGGAGCGACGAGGACGCGCAAGCCGGTTTCAGCCATGGCATGCCGTGGCTGCCCGTGCCCGAGGAACATCGCGCCCGCGCCGTGGCGCAACAGCAGGGCAACCCGCAGTCCGTGCTCAACGGCTTCCGCACCTTCATGCGCTGGCGCCAGGCACACCCGGCGCTGCGCTGGGGCGACATCGAATTCCTCGATGCGCCCGAACCGGTGCTGGCCTTCCTGCGCCGGCTGCAGGGCGACACGGTGCTGGTGGTGTTCAACCTTGGCGCGTCGGCGTGCGAGGTGACATTGCCGCCGCTGCCCGGCAAGCCGTCAGCGATCGACGGCCATGGCCTGCAAGCCGGCACGATGCACGGTGGCGCCCTGCACCTGCCCGGCCATGGGGCGTGGTTCGCGCGGCTTTCCTGACCGGCCGCACGCCCCGCGCAGGAGCCCGCTCGCGGGCAATGCCTTTCACATGCCGAATCTCGCCGCAAGAGCATGGCGCGCGAGCGGGCTCCTGCGGTGGCGGACACGACAACGCCGCGCCGGCGACCGGCGCGGCGTTGGGTAAAGGCGCTTACTTGCGCTGATCCGCCGTGGCCTCGCGTGCGGCGCGGAACTCCGAGTCCTTGCTCCAGCCCGGCCACTGGTCCGAGTTCGCCAGTTGGCTGCCGACGGTGTAGAGCAGTTGCAGGTCGCGCGCCATGCCGGTGAACGGCCAGCTCGCCTGCCATTCGTCGGACGGCTGGTGGTAATGCTTCGCGGTGTACTCCCTGCCCGCGGCCTCGCCGGCTTTCACGCCGCCGTCGATGCGGTCATTGCCCGAGCCGAACGACACCGCCGGCACGCCGCGCTTGGCGAAGGAGAAGTGATCGGAACGGAAGAAGTAGCCCGCTTCCGGATGCGAGTCCGGGGTGTAGACCATGTGGAACTGTTTCGCGTCGGCGATCAGGTCGTCCAGCAGGCCGAGCTTGGCATTGCCGGAGATGGTGAAGTTGCGGGTGGGGCCGTGCGGGTCGAGCGCGTCCATGTTGATCACGCCGGCGGTGGTGGCCAGCGGGTACAGCGGGTGGCTGGCGTAGTACTCCGAGCCGAGCAGGCCCTTTTCCTCGGCGGTGACGTTGAGGAACACCACGCTGCGCTCCGGTTGCGGCGCGTGCGCGAAGGCGCGGCCCATCTCGATCAGCGCCGCGGTGCCGGTGGCGTTGTCCACCGCGCCGTTGTAGATGCGGTCGCCGGTGGCATCGGGCTGGCCGATGCCCAGGTGATCCCAGTGCGCGCTGTAGATCACGGTCTGGTCGGGGTGCCTGGAGCCGATCACGCGGCCGACGATGTTGTGCGAGGTGATCACGCTCTTGTCGACCTTGAAGCTGGCCGACAGGCTTTCGCCCTTCAGCGCGATCGGCTTGAACGCGCGCGTCTGCGCGAGCTTCTTGGCGCTGTCGAAATCCAGCCCCGCGTGCTTGAACAGCTGCATTGCCAGGTCGCGCTGAATCCAGCCTTCCAGCGGCACGTGCGAGTCGCCCGGCTTGTCGCGCACGATGTCGAACATGGTGTTGGTGTTGGAGTTCTTCACCGTGGCCCAGCCGTAGGAGGCCGGTGCGGTCTCGTGGATCACCAGCAGGCCCAGCGCGCCTTGCCGCGCGGCTTCCTCGTACTTGTAGGTCCAGCGGCCGTAGTAGGTCATGGCTTTACCGCCGAAGTCACCCTTGCCGGTTTCGAAATCCGGATCGTTGACCAGCACCACGGCGATCTTGCCGTGCAGGTCGACGCCCTTGAAGTCGTCCCAGTTGCGCTCCGGCGCCTTGACGCCGTAGCCGACGAAGACCAGCGGCGCATGACTGATGTCGACCGCGCTGGCGCCGTTCATCGGGGCGCGGATGGCGATCTGCTCGCCCTGGGTGAGCGGCTCGCTCTTGTCGCCCAGGGTCAGGCTGAGCGAAGGCTTGCCGATGATCTCGCTGCGCAGCAGCGGCACGGCCTGCGTCCACAGCCGCTTGCCGTCCTTGAGGTCGCCGCCCGGCTGCAGGCCGGCGGCCTTCATCTGCTCGACCACGTAGTCGATCGTGCGCGTCTCCGCCGGCGTGGCCGGACCGCGGCCCTCGAAGGCATCAGAGCTCAGCGTCTTGACCTCGTCGGAAAGTCGCTGCGTGCTGAAGGTGGGGACATCGGCAGCCTGTGCGCCGGCACAGGCGCCGATGATGAGCGCAGAGAGAATCAATCGCTTCACGGGCAATCCATCACGTGGGGGAGGGAAGCCCGATACTAGGGCAACGCTGATCAAGTATCACCACCGTCACCCACCCTCTTAAGTTCGCAGACCACAGGGCCGTCGGCGAAGGCAGACTGGCCGTCTGTCGAGGCGGCGGACCGAAGGCATGCGGACAGAGAGGGTGGGCCTCAACGTGTTGAATCTGAAATGATGAGGTGATGACTGGAAGGCCCGCAGGCGATGCCGCGCGGCTTGGCAAGACGGCCAGTCTTGCCGGCGCCGCGCGGCATCGCCTGCGGGCCTTCCAGTCATCATGACGGCGGCGATACTTGATCAGCGTTGCCCTGGTCAACAAGCCGGTACCGGTCCATGTCCCGGCGGATGCCCGCGGCGCCGGCTGTGCTCAGTCGATGCCGATCACCTTGCCGCTGTGCGCGTCGATGCGCAGCTTGACCTTCTTGCCGGCGGGGTTGTCGGCTTTGGCCTTCCAGATGCCGTCGTCGTAATCCACGTCGTGCACGTCGGTGTAGCCTTGGGTCGACAGCGCCGCTTCCACGTCGTGCTTGCTCAGCGTGGAGACTTGCGCATCGGGGTAGATCTGGCCGGTGCTCGCGTCGACGCGCACGTCCAGGTCGTTGCCGTCGGCGCTGTCCGCCTCGGCCTTCCACATGCCGTCCTTGAACTTGAGGTCGTGCACGTCGGTGTAGCCCTGGGCGGTGAGTCGGGCGCGCACCTGCGCTTCGGTCAGCGCCTGCTGCGCGAGCGCGCTCTGGAAAACGCCGAGCGACAGCGCGCCGATGCTCAGGGCCAGGGCCAGGGCCAGGGCCAGGGCCAGGGAGGGGATCGTCGGTTTCATGGCGCACCTCGTTGCTTGCGGAAAGCTCCGAGTCTTGGGTGCCCGACGAAAACATGCGGTGAATGCGGGCGTGAATCCCCGCCAACGGTTCAGCAACGTGAGGCGCCGCACCGCAAACGCGACGCCGCCGCCCGGTGGAGTGCCGGACGGCGGCGCGCGGGTGGATCAGACGGTATTGATCAACGCAGGGTTGATCAACGTGCGCACATCAGAGCGCGGCGTCCTTCAGCTTCTTCAGCGGGCGCACCTTCACCTTCACCGTGGCGGGCTTGGCGGCAAACACCTGCTCTTCGCCGGTGAACGGGTTCTTGCCCTTGCGCTTCGGCTTGGCGGCAACCTTCACGGCGTTGATCTTGAACAGGCCGGGCAGGGTGAACTGGCCCACGCCCTTCTTGTGCACCGAGGCGAGCACGGCCGACTCCAGGCCGGCGAACACGGCCTTGACCGCCTTCGCCTCGACGTTGGCCTGCGCGGCGATGTGGGCAATCAGCCCGGACTTCGACAGGCTCTCGCCCAGCGGCTTGACCGGCGCGGCGGACTTGGCGGCGGCAGGCTTGGCAGCCTTGGCGGGAGCTTTCTTGGCAGTGGTTTTGGTAGCCATTAGTTGATCTCGATAGTAGGAAACCCCGGCTTTCTGGGCTCGGAGGCCTTGCGGCCCGCACAATGTAGCGAAATTTTAGGGGTTTGACGCAACTGTCGCGCCTCGCGCGCGATATTTTTTTTCGCGGCGCTGCGGATGCGGCAGCGCACGATGCATATCGGCGGGCTTGCGCGCTGCGTCATTCACGCCCACGGCACGCCGCATCGGTATGCTCCCCGCACGCTTCCCACCGGTGCTTGGTCATGACGAAACGCTCCGCGACGCGCTGGCTGGCTGGACGCCTCACGCGTCGTCGCGCACATGGCCTGCGCAGGTCACGATGGGCGATGCTGCTTGTGCTTGTACTTGTGCCCGTCGCGTGGGCGGCGACGCCGGTCACGCTGCGCTTCTCCGGCGCCGTGCCGGGCAACGCGCTGCCCGGCGGCTGGAAGGCGTACGCCATGTCGCGGCACCGTCCGATGGCGCCGATGGCGATCGTGCGCGACGGCACCGACAGCGTGTTTCGCATCGACGCCGATCACGCCGCCGGCGCCATCGCGCATGCGCTGGATCTGCCGGCCGCCACCACGCTCAACTGGCGCTGGAAGGTCGACCACAGCGTGGCGGCGGCGGACATGTCGAAGAAGAAGGGTGACGATTTTGCCGCGCGCGTCTACGTGTTCTTCGACGTGCCGCTGTCCAGCCTGTCCTGGCTGCAGCGCATGAAATTGAAACTGGCCCGCCGCACCCTGGGCCACGCGATGCCCACCGCGGCGCTTTGCTACGTGTGGGACAACCGCCACCCGATCGGCACCATCGCCCCCAGCCCGTACTCGCCGCAGATACGCACCATCGTCCTGCAAAGCGGCAACACGCGCGCCGGCCAGTGGCAAGTGCAGGATCGCAATCTCGCCGCCGATTACCTCGCCGCATTCGGCCGCCCCGCGCCGCGCATCACCGGCATCGCACTCTCCGCCGACACCGACAACACCGGCGGTCACGTGCAGGCGTGGTTCGGCGACGTGACGCTCACGCCTGCTGCACCACCGCCCGCGGCCAGGTAGTTTTTGCAGTGTCGACTCGATCGTGCAAGGCGGGCAGTGCGCGCCGTGCGGTTTGAAGCACTACCGCACCTGCACCGTTCAGGCTGGGCGTAGCGCCGCAGGCGCGAAGTCGAAGCCGCGCACCAGCCCCACCCTTCGACTCCGCCGCTGCGCGGCTACGCTCAGGGTGAACGGTGTCGGCAGAGCCGACGGCGCAGGGCGGGCATCGCCCGCCGGCTGTCCTGCCGCCGAACCCTGATCCAGGTTGCTTGCCTTACGGCTTCGGCTTGCTCCGGCGGCGCGGCTTGGCTTGCGCGGCGACGATCAGTTCCTGCAGGTAGGCGATGCCTTCTTCCTCGGGGAAAAAGGCCACCACGTCGGCCACGCTGAGCCCGTGGCGTTTGCGCAGGGCCAGGAACTCCTCGCGCGCCACCGACAGGCGCTGCGCGGCGGCGGCTTTCTTGCCCAGCGGTTTGGCCGGTGTGGGGGCGGGGGCGGGGGTCTTGCGTTCGAGTTGGGCGAGTTCTTCCTGGAACTGGCGGAAGTCGTATTTCGAGGAGGTCATCGGGACACTTGTCGGGGCGTGGTTCGCGTATTTTCGCATGGCCACCGCGCCGACGGCTCGCGCCTTCAGGCGGCGCTGCGCGTGCCCCGGCTCGTGCCGGCGGACAGGCTGCGGTGACGTGCCGCGGCATATGCCCGGGAAAAACGGGCGGCGCAGCTGTCGTCCTTCGTCACCTCGGCCGCGGCTGCGACGACGCCAGGCACGGGTTCGCCAACGGGCGTCGGCTGCGGCTGGCCGGGGCGGGCATCCTGCAAAGCCTGCAGCAGCGCTTCCTCGCCGGCCTGCTCGGTCAATGCCATGCGGCACGCAGCGTGGCGCAGCAAGAAATGGATCGCCAGCTCTTCCGGCGAGTTCGGCGCGGTGCGATCGATGACTTCGTCCATGGCTGCTTCTCGATGACGGAACCGGGGTGGTTCACTGAAGCCAGCAGCAGAAACCGTGCCAAATGAGAACTGCGTCACAAGTCGAGCGTCGCCGGATGAAGTCCTCCCGCCACCCGGCAGAGGCCACGACGGGTCGCACTCGCGGGCAACGGCGGCGCGTCGATGACACGAGGCGGATCGACCGGATATCTGCCGGACATGGGCAGGCATTGCCCGATTGCCCAGGTGCCGGAGAGAGGGGACGCGGGACGGTGTGGCCGGGCGCGGTTCACCGCCGTGCGGCGTGCTGCGCACCCGCGGGCGAACAACAACCGGCGTGCCGACAAAAACGAAAAGGGCCTGCATTGCTGCAAGCCCTTGGATCATGGTGGCCGGGGACGGAATCGAACCGCCGACACGGGGATTTTCAATCCCCTGCTCTACCAACTGAGCTACCCGGCCGGGAACCTGGCGATCAAGCACAACCGGGTGGGTTGCCGTTGATGCGTGGAGCCGTGCATTAGACCGAAAGTGTGCGGAATCGTCAAGATGCGGAGGGCGGCGGGGTGAAGCCGGCGGCATGGTCGACGTCGCCGCCGAACAGGAATTTCTCCATCTGCTCGCCCAGGTACTGGCGCGATTTCGCGTCGAGCGGGTTGAGCCGGTATTCGTTGATCAGGGTGGTCTGGTGGGCCAGCCATTGCTGCCACGCGGGCTTGGAGATCTCGGCATAGATGCGCTGGCCGAGGGGGCCGGGCCAGGGTGCGAAGTCGAGCCCTTCGGCGTCGACGTGGAGCTTGCTGCAGTGGATGGTGCGGCTCATCGGTTCATTCCTGTGCGCCCGCGCGAAAAGCGCGCGGGTACGGCGGGGGAGTGTGCGATGCGCGCGGGGTCGGGTCGCTGATCTGCGGCAAGCGGAGTGGCCGACGCGGCGCATTCGCGACGAGTGCGCATTATCGGCGATGGGCGCGGGCTTGTCGCGCGGGGGTGTGTGACAAGCCCCCGGCGGTGGCCCGGTGTGCGGTCAGGCGGCCTGCTTGCCGTTGGCGGAGGCGAACACCTGGTCGGCCCACTGCGTGGCGCCCAGGTAGATCGAGGCCATGCTCATGATGCGCTGGGGCGTGGCCATGCCGCTGGTCATTTCGCCGGCTTCCCAGGCGATGATCTGCTTGAGCAGGGTGCCGTACGGACCGCTGCGGTCGGTCAGCGCGTCGCTGACTTCCGGCACCAGCCGCAAATGGCTGAGCAGGAAATCCATCGGTGCGCACATCAGCGTGTCCAGCAGCGAGAACAGGCCCACGGTGAAGGCGGTTTCGGGCGAGATGGCCGAGTTGCCGGCGGCGAATTTCTCGCACATGTGCGCACGGATCAGCGCCGCGCGCAGCAGCTCGGGCGGGTGGTCGTCCATGCCGCACAGGGACATCGTCTCGATCCAGTTGCGCATGCGCGTGACGCCGAAGAAGATCGCCGCCTGCTGCACCGACTTCAACTGGCGCGGCAGGGCGAAATAGGCGGAGTTCACGCAGCTGAGCAGCTTGTAGCTCAGCACGGCGTCGTCGCGGATGATGTTGCCCAGTTCCACCGGCCCGGGGTTCTTTTCCTGCAGCGCGCCCATCAGCCGCAGGATGCTCATGCGGTTGGCGGTAAGCACCGGCACGGCGACGGGCTGCGGGATCAGCAGGAACCGTCCCTGGATCGCCTGCACCTGCAGCTCCAGGCAGCGCTCGTAGGTGGGGTGGTCGTTGACCTGGCCGATGACCACGCGGATGCCGCGGGCGAACAGGTAGTCGGTGCGCTCCTTCAGCGTCTCCGGCGTCAGCCGGCTGGCGTCCAGCCGCACCAGTTGCACGATCTGCAGCAGCGCCTGCAGCTGGCGGCTGCTTTCCGGGTCGATGTCGCCGGCTTCCAGCAGCAGCTGGCAGCCGCGTTCGGCCATCTGCTGCAGGCGCTTCATCAGCGCCGCGTCGTCGGCCACCGAAGGTTGCAGCACCACGCCAAGGCGCGGTTGGTGCAGCAGCACGTCGGAGTCTTCGGGCAGCAGTTCGGCTGGCAGGTTGAGGAAGGCGCGGTTGCCGCGCACCAGCCGGGTCAGCGCGCCGTCGGTGATGGTGGAGAGCACGCTGCGCAGCAGGTTCTGCTCGTCACCCGGCTCGCAGTGGAAGACGATTTCATAGGCGAACAGGTTGCGCTCGCGGTCGAGCATCGGCGTGCGCAGCACCGGCAGCGGCGTGGCCAGCGGAACGAGTGCCGAGGCGGGGGGCTGTTCGGTGGCGCTGGCGTGTTTCGGGGAGGCGACGGGGGAGGCGTGGAGATTGCTCATGGTCGGTCATCGCATCGGTGCGGGGCCAGCCGGCGCCGGCCGTGTGGTCAGTGGGGGTGTCGCCTGCGGGGACAGGTGGCAGCGAAGGGGTGGGATGTCGCGTTCATGCGGCGGCCAGCGATTTGGAGCGCAGGCTGCCGTGCAGTTCGCCGCCGCTGCCATAGAGTTCGCCTTCGCCGGCGTGGCCGGTGAGGATGGCCAGCGCCTGGCGCAACTGGGCCAGCCGCTGGTTGACCAGGCTGCCGTTGCGCAGGTTCAGCGCGTGGCAGTGGCGCAGCACCTGCAGGATCTGCGCCCAGCGCGATTCGCGCGATGCGTCGCTGACCGGCTGCTGGCGCTGCAGCAGCCGACGGTCGGCGTCGAGTTGCTCCAGTTGCTGCATCAGCGCCTGCTTGCGGTTGCCCGCCGCGTCCAGCGCTGCCGCGTCGGCGATGTCCAGCGCGGCACGCTCGGCTTCCAGCGTGGTCTGCAACTGCTCGGCACGCTGCTGCATCTCGTCCAGAACGGACGCGAGCGCATCGTTCAGTTCGTGCTGCAGCGGCTGCCTCATGCCTTGTCCGTGCCGCCGAGTTGCTGATCCATCGCCAGCAGGCGTTCGGCGATCTTGCCGGCGTCGATCTTGTAGCTGCCGTCGGCGATGGCCTGGCGCACCTGTTCGACGCGTTTGGCGTCGATCGGCGAGGCGTCGCCCAGCCGGGCGACCTCCTGCAGTGCCCGCGCCGAATCGGTCAGCTTGAGCTGATCGGCGTTGCGTGGCGCCGCGACCGAAGCCTCCGGCGCGGCGGCTGCATTGGCCGAGGTGCCGCTGCCCGTGCCGCTGCCGGCCTGCGGCAGCTTCGGCAAACCGTTGTTGGTAATCGTCGTGTTCATTGAACCCGTCCCGCTGGAGTGTGCCCTGTGACTGGATAATCGGCCGCTGTCCGGAAAACTTTAGCAGCCCGTCGAAAAATCGACCGGGCCGCGACCGTCGCTCGCGCCGTGGCGCAAGTGACTGATTTTCATGGTTCGAATGAGGGGTGTCGGTTTCATGGCAGGGCCACCACCACGCCCGGCGCGCTGACCATGGCGTCGATCACCCGCCCCGATGCCGCGTTGCGCACGCGCAGGCGGGCGCCGTTGTCGCCGCTGCCCAGCGCCACGCCTTCGGCGCGCACCGAGATGCCTTCGAGCTGCGCCAGCACCTGCACGTGGTCGCCCGCTCGCACCATGCGTCGCCCGCCCAGGCTGCCGGGACTGAGCACGCTGCCGCGCGCCAGTGCGCGCGAAAGCGTGCGGCCGGCGATCTGCTCGAGGTTGTCCAGGTAGCCGTAGCCGAGGCGGGTCACGTCGCGTTCCTCGACGTGCACGTCGGCGGCGCCGATGCCGTCGCCGCGCAGCAGCGCGCGGCTGCTTACCAGCACCTGGCGAAACACCCGCAACTGGATCGGCACGCGCACGATCCAGCCGCCGGGCTGCGGGCACTGCACCGGCACGGTCATGCGCGAGCGCGGCTGTGCCTGTTCGGAAACGAGCGCGCGCAGCGGCTCGCTGCATGCGTCCAGTTGCAGGCGCGTGTCCAGCGGCTCGGTGCTGACCACGACGCGGCTGCCGGGTCGGCTGTAACGATCTTGCATCGCCTGTTCGGCTGCCGCGCGCACGCTGTCGAGCGACTGCGTGGCAGCGGCATGCGCGGTGGCGCTGCCCAGCAACGCGACCAACCCGACGGCGGCGAGGGCGGCGCGCAGGGTCATGCGTCGGCCAGCAGGGCGTCGAGCTGGGCCAGCAGGGCGTCCTGGCCCGCTTCGAGTTCGCGTGCCACGGCGCCGGCCTGGTCGAGTTGCCCGGCGCCGAGCAAGGTGATGAAGCGCTGGCCCTGTTCGCCCAGTTGGGTGCCGGCATCGCCGAGCGCGGCGCCGTTGTCGCTGCCGCGACGCAGCCGGGCGAGCCGCTGCACGCCGCTGACCAGGGCGTGGGTGTCGAACCAGCGCCGGTCCAGCGCGGCCGGTTCGAGCAGGGCCAGGCTCATCGCCTGGCGCAGGTTCATGGCCGCTTCGCGCACGGTCAGGCTGAGGCTGGCCGGGTCGTTGCCGCTTTCGCCTTCCAGCCAGTCCAGGCCCAGGCGATGCGCCAGCAGGGCAGCGCGATGGAGCGATTCGGATTGGCGCCGCGCCTCGCTGCTGCGTCGCTGCGAAGCGCCCAGTGCCGCCTGCGCGGTGGTGGCGCGCGCGTGTTGCGCGTCGTGACCCTGTTGCAGCTTGCGGACGCGTTCGCTGGCGGTACGCAGGGTGGCGCTGCCTTCGCCCAGCTGGTTGCTGCACTGGCTCACGCCGACCTGGGCGCGCTTGAGCTGCTGCAGGCCGTGGTTGACGTCGCCATCGAGCTGCAGCGAGAAATCGCCGATGGAGACGGTGACGGTCTCGATTTCAGTGGTGGTCAGCGCGGTTTTCTCGGCCAGCTGCTTGACCTCGTCGGCCACCACCGCGAAGCCGCGCCCGGCCTCGCCGGCGCGGGCCGCCTCGATGGCGGCGTTCAGCGCCACCAGGTTGGTCTGATGGGCGATCTCCTGCACGGCGCCGGTCAGCTTGCGTATCTGCGCGACCTGTTCGGCCAGCTTGCTCTGGTTGCGGTTCATTGCGCTGAGCGCGCTGCGCAGCAGGCGCAGCTGGCCGTCCAGCTCGCTGACGCCGTCGGCGCCGACGCTGCCGGCGTGGCTGGCCTGCTCCAGGTCGGCGCCCAACTGCTGCAGGGCCGTCGAGATCCCGGCGCTGCCATCCGTCAAGCGATCGACGCTGGCGCGGCTTTCGGCGGCGGCCTGGTCCAGTGCGGTCTGCTCGCGCGCCAGTTGTTGTGCGGCGCCGAGCACGAGGCCTTGCTGTTCCATGGTCTGCAGCGCCACTGCCGACGGCGGCCGGCTGGCGGCGCGCGCCAGCAGCGGCGCCAGTACCGCGGCGGTGCGCGGGTGGCGGTGTCGCAGCACGGCGACCTCGGCGTCGTCCCCCTGGGCGGCGGCTTTCACCAGGGCGGCAATGTGCTGTTTGAGAAGAAAGCTCATGGTGCTGGCGTCGACTCGCAAAGGAATGGAATGGCTGCTGCATCGGCCACAGGTGTCGAAGCTTGAGCAAGCAATCCGCATGCCAGTGGGTGCGGCGATGTGATCACCCCACCACTGGCGGCGGGCTTTGCCGGCTAAAGGCGGAGCATGCCCGGCCGATAGCGCAGCAGACGGTCGCGTGGCGGCCGCGCTTGCCGATGGAGGCCGCATGGCCGGCACATTGCTGGAGAAAGTGGAGCAGCACACGCGGCTGGCCGGGCACAACCGGGTGGCGATGCTGTTGTTCCGGCTGGGCGACCAGCAGTTGTTCGGCATCAACGTGTTCAAGGTGCGCGAGGTGCTGCGCCGACCGCCGATGGAGCGCCTGCACGGCGTGCACGAGTTGATCGCGGGCAGCTGCGATTACCGCGGGCAGACCATTCCGGTGATCGATCTGGCTGCCGCGCTGGGTTACGCGCCGCTGCGCGAGGTGGAATCGGCGCACCTGATGGTGACCGAGTTCAACCGCTCGGTGCAGGGTTTCCTGGTGGCCGACCTGCAGCGCATGGTGCATTGCGCGGGCGACGCGATGGCAGCGCCGGCCAGTGCGCTGGGGTTCGGTTCGCGGGTGAACGCGGTGACCCGGGTCGATGGCGCGCTGCTGGCGGTGGTCGACGTGGAGCACGTGCTGGCCAGCATCGACGCACCGCCGGCCGAGCTGTCGGCGGGGCTGCAGCGCGAGGCCAGCCATCGTTCGCTGGCGTCGCGGCGGGTGATGGTGGTGGACGATTCGGGCATCGCGCGGCGGCGGCTGGTCAACCTGTTCAAGCAACTGGGCACCGATTGCGTGGTGGCCAAGGACGGGCGCGAGGCGCTGGAGCGGCTGCTGGAGCTGGCCGCGGGCGACCCGGCGCAGGCGATCGAACTGGTGGTGTCGGACATCGAGATGCCGCGGCTGGACGGCTATGCGCTGACCCGCGCGATCCGCGAGGCGCCGACACTGCGCCGGATCAAGGTGCTGTTGCACAGCTCGCTCAGCGGCATGTTCAACGAGGGCATGGTGAAGGAGGTCAAGGCCGACCGCTTCGTGGCGAAGTTCCACCCCGACCAGCTGGCGCAGGCGGTGATGGAGTTGCTGCCCGAACCCGTCGCCGCGCCGCAGGCGGCAACCGGCTGACGCCGGGCGCGCGGCGCCGGGGCCGCGTCAACAAACCGTCTTTCGCCGCGGCATCTGCCTGACGGCGCCGCGCGACATGCGCGGAATTCGAGCTGCCGCAAGGCTTCCCGGCCCGTGGCATGCAATTTGCCTTTCGCTTCCGTGCAGCAGTGCATGCGGAGCGAAACAATGAACCCGTCCACCCCCAATCTGTTCGGCATCCATACCCAGGCGCTCGACCTGTGGCAGCGCCGTACCGAAGTGCTGGCCAACAACCTGGCCAACGCCGACACGCCCGGATACCTGGCGCGCGACGTGGATTTCCGCAAGGTGCTGGCCACGGCCAGCGACGCGGCGAACGGCGTGGCGCTGGAAACCGATGCGCCGGGCCAGATCGCCGGGGCCGGGCGCAGCGCCGAGGCGCTCGCCTACCGCGTGCCGACCCAGCCCAGCATGGACGGCAACACCGTCGATGCGCAGGTGGAGCAGGCCGCGTTCGCCGCCAACGGCGTGCATTACCAGGCCAGCCTGTCGTTCATCACCGCGCAGATCCGCATGTTGCGGATGGCGATCAACGGAGGCCAGGGCTGATGTCGATGTTCTCCATCTTCAGCGTGGCCGGCTCCGGCATGGCCGCGCAATCGACCCGCCTCAACACGGTGGCCAGCAACCTGGCCAATGCCGACAGCGTGGCCAGTTCGCCCGAAGCCGCCTACCGCTCGCGCGAGCCGCTGTTCGCGACTGTCCGCAACCAGCAGGGCGCCGGCGATCCGAACGCGCCCGGCGACGGCGTGCAGGTGCTCGGCGTCACCGAGAGCCAGGCGGCGATTCCCCGCCGCTACGAACCGGGCAACCCGCTGGCCGATGCCGACGGCTACGTCTATGCGAGCAACGTCAATCCGGTCGACGAGCTGGTCAACATGATTTCCGCTTCGCGCTCCTACCAGAACAACGTCGAGGTGATGAACTCGGCGCGCCAGCTGCTGCAGAAGACCCTGGACCTGGGCAAGTGAGGCGCCAGCACATGAATCACCTTCACTCCGCCACGAGGAACCACGCATGAGCGACATGGCGATCGGCAATGCCGCCAGCGCGGCGAAGGCAGCCAGCCTGGGCAAGGAGAAAACCCTGGGCCAGGCCGACTTCCTGAGCCTGCTGGTGCAGCAGATGCGCAACCAGGACCCGACCAAGCCGATGGATTCATCGCAGATGGTCAGCCAGCTCGCGCAGATCAGCCAGGTCTCGGCGACGCAGGCGTTGCAGGCCTCGTTCGACGATCTCGGCAAGTCGCTGCAGGGCAACCAGATCCTGCAGGCGAGCGGGATGATCGGCCGCGATGTGGTGGTGCCCGCCGAGGCCGGCACGCTGGCCGCGGGCGGCATGGACGGCGCGGTCAACGTGCCCGACGGCGGCGGCCAGGTGTTCGTCAAGATCACCGACGCCAGCGGCACCGTGCTGCGCACGATCGACCTGGGCAAGCCCGCGGCCGGGTTGGTGCGCTTCCACTGGGACGGCATCGGCGACAACGGCGAGGCGCTGGCGCCGGGCACCTACGGGCTGGCCGCGCAGGCGGGCAACACCGCCGTGGCGACGTACGTCAGCGGCAAGGTCACCGGCGTGGGCATGACCGGCGCCGACGGCACCTATCTGGACGTGGATGGTTTTGGCGGGGTCCTGCTGAGTCAGGTCGCACAGATCAACTGACGACCTCAAGGGTCGCAACCGAACGAGGAAATGCTCCGATGGCATTCAACATTGCACTGAGCGGTCTGAACGCCGCCTCGAAAGATCTCGAGGTCACGGCCAACAACATCGCCAACACCGGCACCACCGGTTTCAAGGGCTCGCGCGCACAGTTCGCCGAGCTGTTCAGCGCGGCCGGCCCCAACTTGAGCTCCAGCCAGGTCGGCAGCGGCGTGCGGCTGACCAACGTGGCGCAGCAGTTCACCGCCGGCAGCGTGGAGACCACCAACAACAGCCTGGATTTCGCCCTGAGCGGCGAGGGCTTCTTCACCATCCGCGACGGCAAGGGCTACTCCTACACCCGCGCCGGCGCCTTCCAGAAAGACCAGAACGGCTACGTGATGAACGCCAACGGCCAGCGCCTGCAGGTGTTCCCGCCGGTGGCCGGCGGCGGCTTCGACACCAGCACCATGACCGACCTGCAGCTGTTCACCGCGCAGAACGCGGCCAAGGCCACCAGCTCGGTGCAGATGGCCTTGAACCTGCCTTCCGACGCCACGCCACCGGCCACCGCCTTCGACCCGCTGAACGATCCGTCCAGCTACAACCAGGCCACGCCGTTCACCGCCTACGACTCGCTCGGCGCCACCCACAACGGCGTGGTGTATTTCGTCAAGGACGCGGCGGCCAACGTGTGGAACGCCAACCTCTACATCGACGGCACCGCGGTCGGCACGCCGCAGACGCTGACCTTCGGCAGCAACGGCAGCCTGGTTGCCCCTGCCAACGGCCAGCTCGCGTTCCCCGCCGCGGCGGTGAGCCCGGGTGCCGACCCGATGCAGCTGACCCTGGACATGACCAAGGCCACCCAGTTCGGCAACGCCTACGCCGCCAGCGCGATCAACCAGGACGGCTATCCCACCGGCATCCTGTCCAGCATCGACGTGTCGCGCGAAGGCGTGGTGCAGGCGAAGTATTCCAACGGCCAGAGCACCGCGCTGGGCCAGCTGGCGATCGCCCAGTTCAGCAACGAACAAGGCCTGCGCCAGCTCGACAACACCAACTGGGCGGCCTCGTACGACTCCGGCACGCCGGTGATGGGCGCGGCCGGCAACGGCACCTTCGGCAGCGTGCAGGCCGGCGCGCTGGAGGCCTCCAACACCGCCGACCTCACCGCGCAGCTGGTCAACATGATCAAGGCGCAGCGCAACTACCAGGCGAATGCGCAGGTGATCTCCACCGACAACCAGCTGACCCAAACCATCATCAACATTCGCAATTGAGGGAATGGGGAATAGGGAATGGGGAATCGGAAGAGCGGATCACCGCACCTTGCCTGCTCCTCGTTCTCTGCTGACCACACCCGGGAATCCACATGGACAGATCGCTTTACGTCGCCATGACCGGCGCCACGCAGATGATGCGGGCGCAGTCCGAGGTGGCGCACAACCTGGCCAATGCCGACACGGTCGGCTTCAAGGCGCAGCTGTCGGCGTTCCAGCCGCTGGTGATCCAGGGGCCGGGGCTGTCCACGCGGGTCAACGGCGTGGCGCACGGGCTGGGCGTGGATCTGCGCGAGGGCGGCCAGATCGAGACCGGCCGCACGCTGGACGTCGCCGTGCAGGGCACCGGCTGGATCGCGGTGCAGGGCGCCGACGGCAGCGAGGGCTACACCCGCGCCGGCGAACTGCGGCTGACGCCGGACGGCCTGCTCACCGATACGCGCGGCAACCTGGTGCTGGGCGAGGGCGGTCCGATCAGCGTGCCGCAGAGCAGCCAGATGAACATCGGCGCCGACGGCACCGTGTCGGTGGTGCCGATGGGCCAGTCGCCGGAAACCATCGCCGCGGTGGGCCGGATCAAGCTGGTCAACCCGCCGGTCGACCAGCTCGCGCTGGGCAGCGACGGCCTGATGCACCTCGCCGACGGCACTACCGCGCAGGCGGACCCGGCGGTGGCGCTGAAATCCGGCGTGCTGGAGTCGAGCAACGTCGACCCTTCGCAGACGCTGGTGCAGATGATCCAGCTGTCGCGCCAGTACGAGCTGCAGATCCGCTCGATCAAGAGTGCCGACGAGAACGCGCAGGCTGCTTCGCGCCTGCTGCAGATGACCTGACCGGCCTCGCCAAAACAGACATCCAGACGTCCAGACGGAGTCCAACGACATGTTTTCATCCTTGTGGGTAGCCAAGACCGGCCTCGATGCGCAGCAGACGCGCATGGACGTCATCTCGAACAACCTCGCCAATGCCAACACCACCGGCTACAAGAGCGCGCGCGCCGCGTTCCAGGACCTGGTCTACCAGAACCTGCGCCAGCCCGGCGGGCAGACCACCGAGCAGACCCAGGCGCCGTCCGGCCTGATGCTGGGTACCGGCGTGCGCGTGGTCGGCAGCGAGAAGCTGTTCACCCAGGGCAACATCGAACAGACCGGCAACTCGCTGGATCTGGCGATCCAGGGCCGCGGTTTCCTGCAGGTGACGATGCCCGACGGCAGCATCGCCTACACCCGTGACGGTTCGCTGCACATGGACCAGAACGGACAGATCGTCACCGCCAACGGTTACGCACTGGACCCGGCGCTGAGCGTGCCGGCCAATGCGCAGAGCATCACCATCGGCAGCGACGGCACGGTCAGCGTGAGCCTGCCTGGCCAGGCCGCCACCCAGCAGATCGGTACCGTGCAACTGGCCGATTTCATCAACCCCGCCGGCCTGCAGCCGAACGGCGACAACCTCTATCTCGAGACCGCCTCCAGCGGTTCCCCGCAGATCGGCCAGCCCGGCCTGAACGGCCTGGGCACGGTGGCGCAGGGCGCACTGGAGTCCTCCAACGTCAACGTGGTGGAGCAGATGGTCAACATGATCGAGACCCAGCGCACCTACGAGATGAACTCCAAGGCGGTGTCGGCCGCCGACTCGATGCTGCAGTTCCTCACCAACAAGACCTGAGGCGCGACGTGATGCTTGCCTGCCGTTTCCCCCTTGCCCTGTGCGCGCTGGCCCTGCTGGCCGGCTGCGCCAGCGGCCCCGGCGCGCGCGACGACGCGCAGTGGGCGCCGACCTCGCCGCCCGCGCCGCAGATGGCTGCGACGCCCGCCGACGGCTCGATCTACCACGACCAGCAGAACATGGAGCTGTTCGCCGATCCGCGCGCGCATCGCGTGGGCGACATCCTCACCGTCGCGCTGGTGGAGAGCACCCAGGCCAGCAAGAAGGCCACCACCACCACCAGCAAGACCGACAAGGCCAAGCTCGCCTCGCCCACCGTGCTCGGGCATGCGCTGGCGATCGGCGGCAAGGTCGCCGACATCGGCCTGGACGGCGAGCGCAGCTTCGACGGCGCCGGTTCGAGCAGCCAGAGCAACCAGCTCACCGGGCAGATCACCGTCACCGTGGCGCAGCGCCTGTCCAACGGCAACCTGATCGTGCGCGGCGAGAAGTGGCTGACCATCAACCAGGGCCAGGAGCTGGTGCGCATCGCCGGCATCGTGCGTCCGCAGGACATCGGCCAGGACAACGTGGTGCCGTCCACCCGCGTCGCCGACGCACGGATCAGCTACACCGGCCGCGGCACCCTCGCCGACGCGAACACGCGCGGCTGGCTGTCGCGCTTCTTCAATTCCAAGTGGATGCCGTTCTGATGGCCGCGTTGAACATTGCGTCGTGCGCTTCCGCTCCTGGCGAGGCACATCTGCCGGGAAGCGGCGGGCAGTGCCCGCCCTACGGGCAGCGTGTAGGGCGGGCACTGCCCGCCGGTGTCGCCACGCAAAAGGTGAAGAGCTCGTTGGTGATCGCTCTGGTGCTCTTGCTGGGACTGGTCGCCCCCGTCCACGCCGACAAGATCCGCGACCTGGTGCAGGTCGCCGGCGTGCGCAGCAACCAGCTGATCGGCTACGGCCTGGTCGTGGGCCTGGACGGCTCGGGCGACCAGACCACGCAGGCGCCGTTCACCACGCAGAGCCTGGAGAACATGCTGCAGCAGTTCGGCATCACCGTGCCGGCCAATGCGCGGCCGCAGCTGAAGAACGCCGCGGCGGTGATGGTGACGGCCGACCTGCCGCCGTTCGCCAAGCCGGGCCAGACCATCGACGTCACCGTCGCCTCGATCGGCAACGCCAAGAGCATCCGCGGCGGCCAGCTGCTGATGGCGCCGTTGCGCGGCGCCGACGGCAACGTCTACGCGGTGGCGCAGGGCAGCGTGGTGGTCGGCGGCATCAGCGCGCAGGGCAAGAGCGGCTCCAGCGTGCAGGTGAACATTTCCGCCAGCGGACGCATCCCCAACGGCGCCTCGGTGGAACGCGTGGTGGCCTCCTCGTTCGCCGGCGGCGGCGACCTGATGCTCAACCTCAACACGGCGGATTTCACCACCGCCACGCGCATCGCCACCGCGATCAACCACGCGTATGGCGCCGGCACCGCGCAGCCGGTGGACGGCGGCACCGTCTCGGTGCGCGGCCCGCAGGACCCGGCGCAGAAGGTGGCCTGGCTGGGCGCGATCCAGAATCTCGACGTGCAGCCGGGCGATGCGCCGGCGCGGATCATCGTCAACTCGCGCACCGGCACCGTGGTGATCGGTTCGGACGTGCGCGTCACCGCAGCCGCGGTGGCGCACGGCGCGATCCAGGTGACCATCGGCGAGCAGCCGCAGGTCAGCCAGCCGGCACCGTTCAGCCAGGGCCAGACGGCGATCGTGCCATCCAGCAGCGTACAGGTCAGCGAAGAAGGCGCGCACATGTTCAAGTTCGGCCCGGGCGTGAGCCTGGATGCGATCGTGCGCGCGGTGAACCAGGTGGGCGCCACCCCCAGCGACCTGATCTCGATCCTGCAGGCACTGAAGCAGGCCGGCGCGCTGCATGCCGACCTGGTCGTGATCTGAGCGAAGGTGACGACGCCATGACCCCGCTGAATCCCGCCTCGCCCGCACTGGATACCTGGACCGAACTGTCCGGGTTCCAGCAGCTGCGCGCGCAGGCGCGCAGCGATGGCGGCGAGAGCGCGTTGCCGGCGGTGGCGAAACAGTTCGAGGCGATCTTCACCCAGATGATGCTCAAGTCCATGCGCGAGGCGAACGCCGGCATGGGCAGCGATCTGGCCGGTAGCGAGCAGGTCGATTCCTACCGCCAGCTGTTCGACCAGCAGCTCTCGCTGAGCCTGGCCAACGGCAGGAACGGCTTGGGCATCGCGAAGATGCTGGTGCGCCAGCTCGGTGGCAAGGAAGCGCCGGCTGCTGTCCCTGATCAGGCTTTCGCGGTGCCGGTCGCCGACGTGCGCAATGCCCATGTGCGCGCACTCCTGCAACTGGGTGCCGACCCCGCCGCTGGCGACGATGCGACGAGCGCACTCGGCATGCCGTCGACTGCCGACGACAGCTCGCCGTGGCAACGCGTGCTCGACCGCATGGGCCGTGGCGCGATGGACGTGGCCGACACCGCGGCCAGGTTGCTGCCCGGCGGCGACCCGGTGAATTTCGTGCGCGCCCTGGCGCCGCATGCCGCGGAAGCGGCGAAGAAACTGGGCGTGTCGGTGCGCGCGCTGCTGGCGCAGGCCGCTCTTGAAACGGGCTGGGGCAAGCACCTGCCCAGGGGCGGCGATGGCAGCAGCAGTTTCAACCTGTTCGGCATCAAGGCCGGCAGCAGCTGGGATGGCGACAAGGTCAGCGTGCCCACGCTGGAATACGAGAACGGCGTGGCGGTGCGCAAGCGCGATGCATTCCGCGCCTACGATTCGCCGGCAGCTTCTTTCGACGACTACGCGCAGCTGATCGCCAACAGCCCGCGCTACGAACAGGCGCTGGGCCAGGGCGAGAACATCGCCGCGTTCGCCCGCGGGCTGGTGCACGGCGGCTATGCCACCGACCCGGCCTACGTGGCCAAGATCACCGCGATCGCCAACAGCGCGCAGATGCGCGAGGCGTTGGCGAGCCTGCGTGCAGATGGCGGCGCCGAATGAACGCGCACCCCTCGCCGCGGCTGGTTCCCGCGTTGATTCAAGAGATTGAGCCGGCCGCCGTTACCGTCACTACGTACCGCGCGATTCCGGCGGTGCCCCCGTTGTCGAGGATTTCCCACCATGGCTGACATGCTTTCGACCGGCGTGTCCGGGCTGCTTGCTTCGCAGATCGGGCTCAGCACGGTCAGCCACAACGTGGCGAACGTGAACACCGACGGCTACAGCCGCCAGGTGGTGTCGTTCGGTGCGCGGCTGCCCGAGGGGCAGGCGGGGTATTACATCGGCACCGGCGTCAACACGGTGGCGGTGCAGCGTGCGTACAGCGAGTTCCTCAACAGCTCGCTGTGGTCGGCCAGTTCGGGCCAGGGGCGGGCCAGCACCATGGCCAGCCTCACCAGCCAGCTCAACAACCAGCTGGCCGGCAGCAGCAACCTGCAGACCTCGCTGGACAGCTTCTACGGCGCGGTGCAGGACATGGCCAACGCGCCCTCCGACGCCGCCTCGCGCCAGGTGCTGCTGGCCCGCGCCGGTGGGCTGGCGACCACCTTCCGCGCGCTGTCCGGCCAGTTCAGCCAGCTCTCCGGGCAGATCCAGCAGCAGATCCGCGACACCGTGGACGCGATCAACGTCGACACGCAGTCGATCGCCAAGCTCAACGAGAAGATCCGCTCGTTCTCCTCCACCGAAGGCATGCCGCCGGCCGACCTGCTCGACCAGCGCGATGCGTTGGTCAAGAAGCTGGCCGGCGAGGTGGGCATCAGCGTGGTGCCGCAGAACGACAACACCATCAGCGTGTTCGCCGGCAACGGCCAGGCGCTGGTCACCGGCACCGAGGCGCATGCGCTGGGTACGGCCGCCAACGTCTACGACGCCACCCGCGTGGAAGTGGTGGGCGCCGGCAGCGGCAACGTGATCAGCGGGCGCATCGGCGGCGGTGCGCTGGGCGCGCTGCTGGATTTCCGCAGCAATGTGCTGGACCCGGCGCAGATCCAGCTCGGCCGCGCGGCGCAGGCGATGGCCAGCGCGTTCAACGCGCAGCATGCGCAGGGCGTGGATCTGCACGGCGACGTCGGCGGCCAGTTCTTCGCCGCCGCCGGGCCGACGGTGCAGGGCGCCTCGACCAACACCGGCAGCGGCACGGTCGCCGCCAGCATCACCGACATCGGGGCCCTGCCCGCCAAGGAATACGTGCTGAGTTTCGACGGCACCGCCTGGAGCATGCGCGATATCAGCGGCAATGCCGTGGCGCTCGGCGGCAGCGGCACCAGTGCGGACCCGTTCACCGCCGCGGGCCTCAGCCTGGTGGTCGGTGGCGGCGCCAGCGCGGGCGACAGCTTCCGCATGCAGCCCAGCCGCGATGCCGCGGCCAGCTTCGCCGTGACCGTCGATCAGCCCGACCGGATCGCCGCCGCCGCGCCGTTCGTGGTCGCCGCCGGCGCCGGCAACACCGGCTCCGCCACGGCACGCGCCAGCATCGCCGACGGCAGCGACCCGGCGCTGTTCAACGCCTCCTCGATCGTGTTCAGCTCGGCCACCAGCTACAGCATCGACGGCGGCCCGGCGCAGACCTTCACCGCCGGCCAGCCGATCGTGCACAACGGCTGGAGCATGCAGCTCGATGGCGCGCCGCAGGCCGGCGACAGCTTCAGCCTCAAGGCCAACAGCAACGCGCAGGGCGACAACGCCAACGCGCTGATGCTGGGCAAGGTCGCCAATCTCGGCGTGCTCGACGGCGGCGTCACCAGCACCGGTCGCGCCTACAGCCAGCTGGTCGGTCAGGTCGGCAGCGCCGGCGCGCTGGCCAAGGACGAGCTGACCACACAGACCGCGGTCTACAACCAGGCGATGGGCGCGCAGCAGAGCGTCTCCGGCGTGAACCTGGACGAAGAGGCCGCCAACCTGGTGCGTTACCAGCAGGCGTACCAGGCCTCGGCCCAGGTCATCAGCACGGCCAACAGCATTTTCAACGCGCTGCTCGGCGCGGTGCGGAGTTAACCATGCGCGTCTCCACCAGCTGGATCCAGCAGCAGTCCGTCGGCAGCATGATGAGCCGGCAGAGCGACCTGTCCGATCTCAACACGCAGCTCAGCACCGGCAAGCGGATCAACCAGCCGTCCGACGATCCGGTCGGCGCGGCGCGCGCGTTGGACATGTCGCACCTGATCGCCGACTCGGCGCAGTACCAGCGCAACATCACCTCGGCCAACGCGCGGCTGGGCCTGGAAGACCAGACCCTGTCCAACACCGGCAACGTGCTGCAGCGCGTGCGCACCTTGCTGCTGCAGGCGGCCAACGGCAGCCAGACCGACGGCAGCCGCGGCGACATCGCCGCCGAGCTGTCGCAGCTGCGCGCGCAGATGCTGGGCCAGGCCAACAGCACCGACGGCCAGGGCGAATACATCTTTGCCGGCAATCGGACCGGCACGCAGCCGTTCGTCTCCGGCGATTCGGTCAGCTACCTGGGCGACGCCGGCCAGCGCATGGTCGCCGCCGGTCCCGGCCTGCAGGTCGCCACCGGCGATGCGGGCAGTGCGGTGTTCATGGACATCCCCACCGGCAACGGCACCTTCGCGGTGAGCGCCGCGGCGACCAACACCGGCTCGATGGTGGCCGGCGCCAGCAGCGTCAGCGATCCGTCGGCCAGTCCGTCGGCATGGGACGGTGGCGCGTACAGCATCGTGTTCACCGCGGCCGACGCGTACGAAGTGCGCGATGCCGGCGGCGCCGTGCTCGACAGCGGCAGCTACGATCCGGCCAAGGGCGGCAGCGTCACCTTCCGCGGCGCGCAGGTCGCGTTCAGCGGTGCGCCCGCGGTCGGCGACAGCTTCGCCATCGGTGCCTCCGGCAAGCAGGACGTATTCACCACGCTGGACAACATCATCAAGACGCTGCGCACGCCCAACGGCGGCGACGCGCACATGCAGAACGCGCTCAATACCGAGTTCGCCAATCTCGACCAGGCGCTGGACTCCATCACGCGCACGCGCGGCCTGGTCGGCGCGCGCATGAACGCGCTGGATCAGCAGGGCGCGCTCAACGACGACCTCACCCTGCAGTACAAGACGTCGCTGTCGGACGTGCAGGATCTGAACTACTACGACGCGATCAGCCAGCTCGGTGCGCAGACCACGGCGCTGCAGGCCGCGCAGCAGACGTTCACCAAGATCCAGGGTTCAAAACTTTTCGATTATTTGCGTTGACAAGGCTCAAGTTTTGGTATGGCGAGTCGAAACAGTACACAAGGCGGATGCATTCAATGGTGAATCCCCGCCGGATTGTCTGAGCCGGCCACTGTCGGCATACCAACTCGATTCGGAGAATTCCCATGGTCATGAGCGTCAACACCAACATCAGCTCGCTGAATGCCCAGAAAAATCTGGCTGCCTCGCAGAGCAAACTCGCCACCGCGATCGAGCGCCTGTCCTCGGGCATGCGCATCAACAGCGCGAAGGACGATGCCGCCGGCCTCGCCATCTCGACCCGCTTCACCACCCAGATCAACGGCCTGAACCAGGCCGTCAGCAATGCCAACGACGGCATCTCGCTGGCGCAGACCACCGAGTCGGCGCTGAACGAGGTGACCAACAACATGCAGCGCATCCGCACGCTGGCCGTGCAGTCCGCCAACGCCACCAACTCCGACTCCGACCGCGCCGCGCTCGACGCCGAAGTGCAGCAGCGCCTGGCCGAGATCACCCGTATCTCGCAGCAGACCACCTTCAACGGCCGCCACGTGCTGGACGGCAGCTTCGGTTCGGCCGCGTTCCAGATCGGTGCCAACGTCGGCGAGACCATTTCGGTCAACCTGAGCCAGGGCGCGGGTGCGTCGCAGGTGGGCAAGATCGCCTCGGCCGCGAGCGCCACGGGCGTGTTCGTCGCGACGGCGGCTGCCGCTGCCACTGCCGGATCGGTCAGTGCCTCGGGTGTTGCCGACTGGACCACGGGCACGATCGCCTTCACGATCGGTTCCGATTCGGTCAGTGTCACCGCAAGCACCGACCAGACCACCACGCTGAGCGCGATCCAGGCCGCTCTGGACGGTGGCAGCAACAAGTACACGGTCGCCGCCGACGGCGCGAACGGGTTCAAGTTGACGGCCAAGACCGCCGGCGCCGATCCGATGACCGTCACTGGCGCCAGCGGTGCCACCTTTGCGGCTCCCACCGCAGGTACCGACGCCGTGGCCGTCGGCGACGCGACCCCGCTGACCCTGGCTGCCAACGAATTCACGCTGCAGGCCGGTTCGGGTTCGGCGGTGAGCATCGAAGGTACGTTCAACGACGCCGCTTCGCTGGCCGCCGCGATCAACGCCAAGGGCATCGCCGGTGTTTCGGCCTATGCCGACGCGACGACGGGTGTGCTGCACCTGGCCTCGCAGGAAGCGCTCACGGTCGGCGGCGCCAAGGGTACCGGCGTCCTCGGGTTCAGCGCCACGAACGCCGTTGGCGGCGACCTGGCCAGTGCCAACGTGAAGTCGGTGGCCGGTGCCAACGACACCATCAGCCGCATCGACTCGGCGCTGGGCACCATCAGCTCCATGCGCAGCGACCTGGGCGCGGTGCAGAACCGCTTCACCTCCACCATCGCCAACCTGCAGACCATTTCGCAGAACCTGAGCGCGTCGCGCAGCCAGATCCAGGATGCCGACTTCGCCGCGGAGACCGCGAACATGTCCAGCGCCAACATCCTGCAGCAGGCCGGCGTCTCGGTGCTGGCGCAGGCCAACGCCACCACGCAGAGCGTGTTGAAGCTCCTGCAGTAACTGCTTGACCCGGAACGGCCGCGGACAGCCCGCGGCCGTTTCCCTCATTACAGGAATCGACGTCCATGGCTATCACGGTAGGTTCAACCACACCCACCACGGGTTTGCTTACCTCCATGGGCGTGGGTTCCGGCCTGGATGTCGCCACGTTGGTGGACAAGCTGGTGGCCGCCAAGAAGGCGCCGCAGCAGAACCAGATCACCAACCAGGCCGCCCTGGCCAACACCCAATTGTCCAGCCTGGGCCAGATCGGCGCCGCGCTCTCCGCGCTGCAATCGGCCATGGCCTCGATCACCGACGGCAGCGCCTTCAACGCGCGCACGGTGACCTCCGCCGACACCGACGTCCTCGGTGCCACGGCCTCCGGCTCCCCGGTCAGCGGCAGCTACAAGATCGACGTCACCCAGCTGGCCACCGCACTCAAGGCCTCCTCCGGCGCGTTCGCCGACAGCAGCGCCAAGGTGGGCACCGGCACGCTCACCCTCGCGGTGGATGGCCAGTCGATGAGCCTGGATCTCACCGACAGCAACAACTCGCTGGCCCAGGTTCGCGACGCCATCAACAAGGCCAGCGACAACCCCGGCATCAGCGCCACCATCGTCACCGGCACCGACGGCGCGCACCTGGTGCTCAGCGGAACCCGCACCGGCGCGGCCAACGGTTTCGTGGTGAGCAGCAGCGGCGGCGACGGCGGCCTGGCCGCACTCGACTACGACGCGGCCGCCGGCAGCGGCAACGCGCTGACCGTCATCACCGCCGCACAGGATGCCCAGTACAGCATCGACGGCGTAGCCGGCCACGGCGCCGGCAACAGCGTCAGCGGCGCCATCGACGGCCTGACCCTCAACCTGGTCGCTTCGGGCCAGACCACGCTGACCGTGGCCAACGACCCCAGCAAGGGCAGCAGCGCGCTGAGCAACCTGGTCAATACCTACAACAGTTTCGTGGGGATCTACCAGAACCTCACCAAGTACGACGCCACCAGTGGCACGGCCGGCGCCATGATCGGCGACGCCACCATCAACGGCATCAACAGCACGCTCTCGCGGCTGGTGGGCGGCGTGGCCAACGGCACCTCGCTGGCCGCGCTGGGCATCTCGCTGCAGGTGGACGGCACGCTGAAGCTGGACAACGGCAAGCTGACCCAGGCGATGAGCGACGGCGGCAAGCTCGCCAGCCAGCTGTTCGGCGGCGATACCGGCCTGGCCGCACAGTTGAACGGCCAGCTCGACCAGTGGGTCGGACCGAACGGCACGCTGGCCGGCCGCACCAGCAGCATCAGCCAGCAGCTGAGCGCGTTGAAGGACCAGCAAGCCACGCTGGACAGCCGCATGGCCGACCTCACCGCGCGCTACCAGGCGCAGTTCACCGCGCTGGACACGCTGATGAGCAAGCTCAACAGCACCAGCAGCTACCTGCAGCAGCAGTTCGACGCGTTGAACAACATCAACAAGAAGTAAGGGCAGGAGACGATCATGGGATTCGGTTACGGCGCAGGCGCCTACCAGCAGGTTCGTTCGCACGGCGGCGTGGAGTCGGCCGACAAGCACGGCCTGATCACGTTGTTGATGGATGGCGCACTGGAGCGCCTGGTCAAGGCCCGCGCGCACATGATGCGCGGCGAGACGGGCCCCAAGGGCGAAACCATCAGCCGCTGCATCGAGATCCTCGGCGGCTTGCGCGATGCGCTCGACCGCAAGGCCGATCCGACCTTGGTCGACCGCCTCGATTCGCTCTACGAATACATGAGCCGGCGCCTGCTGCAGGCCAACCTGCGCGACGACGCCGGCATCATCGACGAGGTCAGCCGGCTGTTGCAGCAGGTGCGCGACAGCTGGGTGCAGATCGGCCCGTCGCCGGCAACCGCCCCCGTCGGTCGCGTGGCAGGCGCCTGAACCATGTCGCCGTCAACTTTCGAGGACAACTCGGCGTTGACCAGCGCGTTGGTGATTACCCGCGCGATGCTCGCCGCCGCGCGCGCGGAAGATTGGCAGCAACTGCTGCAGCTGGAAGAAGCGCGCGCCCCGCTGGTGCATCGCCAGCACCACCCCGACGCGGCCACCCAGGCCCAGCTCGGCCAGATCCTCGCCTGCGATCGCCAACTGCAGGCCCTGCTGGTGACGGCACGCGATGCGCTTGCCCACCAGTGGCAGCGCGAGCGTGACCGGGCCCAGGCCATCGCGGCCTACGCGCAGGCCTGAATCGCCCGGCGATGTCATCATGCACGGCAGATGGCCCGCGCCATGCAGGCCTTGCCGCCAAGGCCGACAGCCGATATCCGGGAGCCGCACGATGAACAACGCCAGCTGGAACGAGTTCGAGCAGCGGGTCAGCGTCGAGGAACTGCTGCACGTGGCGATCGAGCCGCTGGCCTGGCCGATGCCGCAGGCGCTGGCGCTGGCGCTGGCCGAGCGCAACGGCAATGCGCTGGCGGCGATCGCGGCGCTGGAAGAACGCCGTGTCGAGACGCCCGACGACGACAATCCGCTGGTGCAGGAAATGCGCCGCATGGATGCCAAGCTCACCGCGCTGGTGGACATCGTCAACCGCCTGCTGGTGCCGCCCGGCACGCTGCCGGTACAGCGCCTGGTGCGCTTCAACGCACGTGGCGCGGTGCTCGCTGCGGACGTCGCGTTGCCGGGCGACGCAGTGCTGCTGGGCCTGCGTTTCGAGCATTGCCGCAGCCTTCCGCTGGAGTTGCCGGCGCTGCGCGAAAAGCAATTCGACGATGGTCGAACCTTTGTCGCTTTCACCTCGCTGAGCGACGCGCAAAGTGACGCAATTGAGCGCCTCGTTTTTCGTCATCACCGACGCAAAGTGGCAGAAGCGCGCCAGCTTCCCGGTTGAGTTCGCCGACCCCCGCCGCCGCGGGCGCGGATGCGCCGTCGGCGTCGCGAGACCCAGTTCACACTATTGAGAACTCGCGTGCAGGAAAACCCTCACGCGCCGCCAGCGTTTTCGCGCCCCGCCGAGCTCCGCCGACCCCGCACGATCGCAGACGAATGCCGGCGCAAACGTTCGGCATCAAACGTTTACATGCGACATCTCGAACCGGGTCTGGAAATTTTCACGGAGCGGGTGGCCGATCTGCGTCATTTTGTCGGCGCCCCGTGCGCCAGAAACTGGCCTCCTTGTTGCAACCGGTCCATCAGCCCGGCGACGACTTGCCGACGGTGACAAAAAATGGCCATGCCGGAAGTTGGGTACGCCAACGATGCAAGACGGAGAGTAGAGATGCAGCAATTCGATTTCCTGGTGATTGAATCCGATGCGGCGCGAGTCAATGCCGTGATGTCGGCGCTCCACTTCCTGGGCTACCACCCCCAGCACGGCGCGCAGTGCACCGACACCAGCGAGTCCACCCCTGACTGGCGCGCGGTCTACGTCGGCGGCATCGACGACGCGGCCGAAGCCGAGCGGCAGTTCGCGCTGCTCGGCGCCAGCGCCGCGCACATTCCGGTGTTGCTGGCCGAAGATTCGCCCTGGGCGCAGCGGCTGGGCGCGGCGAAATCCCCGTTCGCCGGCCGCACCGCCACGCTGGCTTTCCCGCTCAGCTACGAGAAGCTCACCGAGGCGCTGCGCAATGTCTATGCGCGTCTGCTCGGCGGGCGTTCCGGCGGGCTGCGCTTCGTCGGCGACTCCGCGCCGATGGTGCGGGTCAACGGGCTGATCCGCCAGGTGGCGCCGTTCGACTCCAACGTGCTGGTGCTGGGCGAATCGGGCACCGGCAAGGAGATGGTCGCCCGCGCGATCCATGAACATTCCCCGCGCCGCGGCAAGCCGTTCGTGGCGATCAACTGCGGCGCGATCCCGCCCGAGCTGCTGGAAAGCGAGCTGTTCGGCCACGAGAAGGGCGCCTTCACCGGCGCGATCAGTGCGCGCAAGGGCCGCTTCGAGATGGCCGAGGGCGGCACCCTGTTCCTCGACGAGATCGGCGACATGAGCCTGCCGATGCAGGTGAAGCTGCTGCGCGTGCTGCAGGAGCGCGCCTACGAGCGCGTCGGCGGCAACAAGACGCTGCACTGCGACGTGCGGATCATCGCCGCCACCCATCGCAACCTGGAGCAGGCGATCGCCGAGGATCGTTTCCGCGAGGATCTCTATTACCGCCTCAGCGTGTTCCCGCTGGAGCTGCCGTCCCTGCGCGAGCGGCTGGACGACCTGACCACCCTGATCGCCGAGTTCAACCTGCGCGGCGCGCGCCGGGGCCTGGGCGTGGTGCGCTTCAGCACCGGCGCGATGCAGTCGCTGCGTGCCTACGCCTGGCCGGGCAACGTGCGCGAGCTGTCCAACCTGGTCGAGCGCATGGCGATCCTGTTCCCGCACGGCGAAGTGCGCAGCAGCGACCTGCCGGCGAAATACCGCGGCGCCCCGCTGGTCGGCGACGAACACGGCGCCACGGCGCTGGCGATGATGAGCGAAGAGCACGCGATCGCCGGCATTGCGCTGCAACCGGCCAGCGAATCCGAACGCCTGCTGCCGGAAGAAGGCCTCGACCTGAAGGATCACCTGGCCGACATCGAAGTCGGCCTGATCCGCCAGGCACTGGACGCCACTGGCGGCGTCGTCGCCCACGCCGCCCGCCTGCTTCACATGCAACGCACCACCCTGGTCGAAAAACTGCGCAAGTACGGGCTGCAGAGCAGCCTGGCCGCCTGAGGGCAGGGAACAGGGAATAGGGAATAGGGAATAGGAAAACTCGAAGGCGGACGCAGCAGCTTTTGCACTTGCGATTCCCTATTCCCTATTCCCTATTCCCTATTCCCTATTCCCACCCCCACTGGCACGCCTCCTGCAACACCACCTCGAAACCCCGCCACGCGTCGGGAATACGTCATGAGGACGCACCGCGATGAGCACGATCGACGTCAACAACCTGCTTTCACAGATGCGCCAGATGACGGCGCAGGTGCGCGCGCCGGCGGCAGTGGCCAAGGCCGTGCCGGTGGCGGGACAGCCGGACTTTTCGTCGGTGTTGAAGGAGTCGGTGTCGGCGGTGGGGCGCAGCCAGATGGAGGCCGGTCGCATGGCTGCCAGTTTCGAGCGCGGCGATCCGGGCGCGGACCTGGGCCGCACCATGATCGCGGTGCAGAAGGCCGATCTCTCGCTGCGCACGATGGTCGAGGTGCGCAACAAGATGGTCGATGCGTACAAGGAAATCATGAACATGCCGGTCTGATCCCGGCGCTTCGCTGACCCCGCTTACCCCACACGAGCAACACCATGGCCGACAACGCCATCGCAGCCCGCGACAACGACGCGGCGCGACCGGACCCCTTCAAGCAGATCGCCCGCAGCCCGGCTGCGCGCCAGATGCTGCTGCTGGTGGCGATCGCTGCGGCGGTGGCGCTGGGCGTGGCGGTGGTGCTGTGGTCGCGCGGGCCGAACTACGGCCTGCTGTATGCCGGGCTCGACCAGAAGGACGCCGCCGCGGTGGCGCAGGAGCTGCAGGCGGGCAACACGCCGTTCCAGTTGAGTGCGGACGGCTCCTCGATCATGGCACCGGTCGCCGACCTGGCCGGCCTGCGCCTGAAGCTGGCCAGCAAGGGCCTGCCGCGCGGCAGCGCCACCAGCAGCGTGATGCCGGCGTCCGAGTCGCCGTTCGGCATGAGCGACCTGGCCGAACGCACCCGCTACCAGCAGATGCTGGAGAGCGATCTCAGCGCCACCATCGGCGGCCTGCAGTCGGTGCGCGCCGCGCGCGTGCACCTGGCGATGGCCAAGCCGTCGGCGTTCATCCGCGACAACCGCGAAGCCAGCGCCTCGGTGCTGGTCACGCTCTATCCCGGCCGCCAGCTCGATGCCGGCCAGGTCGCCGCGATCGTGCACCTGGTCGCCTCCAGCGTGCCCGGGCTCGACGCGCGGGAGGTGTCGGTGGTCGATCAGCAGGGCCAGTTGCTGACCACCGATCCGAGCAGCCCGGCCGCCGTCGGCGACGATCGCCTGCGCATGGCCACGCGCATCGAGAACACCTACGCGCAGCGCATCGAGGAGCTGCTCACCCCGCTGGTCGGCCCCGGCCGCGTGCGCGCGCAGGTGTATGCGGATCTCGATTTCAGCCAGTCGGAAAAGGCCACCGAAACCTACGGCCACGATCACCCGGCGCTGCGCAGCGAGCAGACCAGCAGCGAGCGGCGCGGCGGCGGTGCCGCGGGCGGCGGCATCCCCGGCGCACTGAGCAACCAGCCGCCCAGCCTGGTGGCGCAGCCCACCGCGGCCAACCCCGATGCCGGCAAGGCGAACCCGTCCGCCGCCGCATCCAGCGCCACGGTGGCCAGCGGCGACGTGTCCAGCAGCGCCACGCGCAACTTCGAACTCGATCGCACCATCAGCCACATCAGCGACCCGGCCGGACGACTGGCCCGGCTCACCGTGGCCGTGGTGCTGGACAACAAGCTCGCCGACAAGGGGCCGGCCACCGCCGGCAGCGCCGCCGGTGCGGCTTCCGCCGGCGTGCCGTTCACCGCGCAGGAGCTGGAGCGGCTGACCGAACTGACCAAGAACGCGGTGGGCTTCGACGCCGCGCGCGGCGACAGCGTGAGCGTGGTGAACCAGCCGTTCCAGCGTCCGGTGGCGCCCGAGGCGCTGCCCGAGCCGCCGCTGTGGGAGCGCCCCGGCGCGATGGATCTGATCAAGCAGGGCATCGGCGTGCTGATCGCCTTGCTGGTGGCGTTCGGCCTGCTGCGCCCGCTGCTGCGCGGCGTGACGCGCGGCACGTCCAATGCCAAGGCGCTGCCCGCGCCGAGGCCGCAGATTTCGGTACGCGTGGCCGATGAGCCGGAGGCCGATGGCCAACCGGCGCGGCTTGCCGGTGCCACGCCCGCGCTCGAGTACGAACAACGCATCGGCCAGGCTCGCCGCCTGGTCGGCGAAAACTCCAGGCAAGTGGCGCAGGTCGTGAGGAACTGGGTAAGCGAAGATGGCAACTAACCAACATGACGCGCCGATCACCGGTGCCCAGCGTGCGGCGATCCTGCTGCTGACCCTGGGCGAGCAGGACGCCGCCGAGGTGCTCAAGCACCTCAGCGCCCGCGACGTGCAGACCATCGGCACCGCGATGGCCGCGCTGACCAGTGTCAGCCGCGAACACGTGACCAAGGCGCTGGACAAGCTAGACGAGGACATCGGGCGGCAGACCTCGCTCGGCGTGGGCACCGAGGAATACATCCGCAAGATCCTGGTGAACGCGCTGGGCGAGACCAAGGCCGGCGGCCTGATCGACCGCATCCTGCTCGGGCGTTCCAGCAAGGGCCTGGAATCGCTCAAGTGGATGGAAAGCCGCGCCATCGCCGAGATGATCAACCAGGAGCACCCGCAGATCATCGCGCTGGTGCTGGCGCACCTGGAACCGGACCAGGCCGCCGAGGTGATCGGCTACCTGCCGCCGCGCGTGCGTTCCGACGCGGTGATGCGCATCGCCACGCTCGACGGCGTGCAGCCGCATGCGCTGAACGAGCTGGACGAAATCATGGAGCGCCAGTTCTCCGGCGGCTCCAAGAAACTCAAGTCCGCCAGCGTCGGCGGGCTGAAGGCTGCCGCCGACATCCTCAACGCGATGGAAGGCAGCCGCGAGGCCGAGCTGATGTCGGCCATCCGCAGCCAGGACGAAACGCTGGGCGAGAAGATCGAAGACCTGATGTTCGTGTTCGAGGATCTGGTGGAGCTGGACGACCGCGGCATGCAGGTGCTGCTGCGCGAAGTGCCCTCGGCCACCCTGGTCACCGCGCTGAAGGGCGCCGAGCCGGAGATCCGCGAAAAGATCTTCGCCAACATGTCCAAGCGCGCCGCCGACATGATGCGCGACGACCTCGAAGTGAAGGGCCCGGTGCGCCTGAGCGAAGTCGACGCGGCGCAGAAGGAAGTGCTCGGCATCGCCCGCAAGCTGTCCGACGCCGGCCAGCTCAGCCTCGCCGGCGGCGGGGATGAGTTCGTCTGATGGTCGCCGTGTTCCACCACGCGGCACAGGACTTCCGGCGCTGGGAACTGCCCGAGGTCGGCAACGATCACCCGCATCGCCGTGCGACCGATCCACCGGCCCCGCAACCGACCGTGCGCGAGCTGGAGGCGCTGCACCAGCAGGCGCGGGCGGAGGGTTTCACCAGCGGCCACGCCGAAGGGCTGGCTGCCGGCCAGCAACAGGTGCGCGAGCAGTTGGCCCGGCTTGCCGCGCTGTGCGACGCCGTCGCCCGTCCGCTGCAGTCGCTCGACGAACAGGTCGAGAAGGAACTGGCGCGGCTGGCCACGGTGATCGCGCGCCGGGTCATCGTGCGCGAATTGAAACTCTCCCCCGAGCTGATCGTGCAAGCCGTGCGCCAGGCCGCGACCGCGCTGCCCGCCGCCGCGCGCGAGCTGCGCGTGCACGTGCACCCGGACGACCTGGCCCTGCTGCATGACCTCGGCGCGGTCGAAAGCCATTGGCAACTGCTCGCCGATCCCGCCCTGGCACGCGGCGACTGCCGCCTGGAAAGCGAGCGCTCGCGGCTGGATGCGCGGGTGGATGCCCGCCTGGCCGCGGTGGTCGATGCCGTGCTCGGCGACGACGCCGGTGACGAGGTTGTTGCAGCAGGGGAGGGCGATGCATGAGTCCTGTCTCCCGTCACCGCCCCCCGCACCCCGCCGGAAACTCCCTTTCGTCGTTCCAGCGAAAGCTGGAACCCAGCGTCTCCGAAGCACCGGAAAGGCGCTGGGTCCCGGCTTTCGCCGGGATGACGGCAGGATCACCGACGCCATCCGATGGCGACAACCCCCTCTCACTTCCCACCACTCACTCCTCACTCCTCGTTCCCGTCCATGACGCCTGAATCCGCCATCGCCGCACGCCGCCAGACGTGGCAGCAGAAGCTGGCACGGCGGCGCAGTCTCGCCGAGACCGCGCGCACGCTGGTGGTCGAGGGCAGCCTGCGCCGGGTGGTCGGCCTCACCCTGGAGGCCGAGGGTTGCGAGGCCGCGCTGGGCGCGCGTTGCCTGGTCGACACCGCCGACGGCGCCACGCTGGATACCGAAGTGGTCGGCTTCGCCGACGAGCGCCTGCTGCTGATGCCGGTGGGCGACATGCACGGCGTGTTGCCGAATGCGCGGGTACGCCCGTGCGCGCGCAGCGGCGGCCTGCCGGTGGGCGCGGGCCTGCTCGGCCGCGTGATCGGCGCCGATGGCGTGCCGCTGGACGGGCACGGTCCGCTGGAATCGGACGAGCAGGCTGCGCTCAAGGCCGAGCCGATCAACCCGATGGCGCGCAAGCCGATCGACACCCCGCTGGACACCGGCGTGCGCGCGATCAATGCGCTGCTTACCGTCGGCCGTGGCCAGCGCCTGGGCCTGTTCGCCGGCTCCGGCGTGGGCAAGTCCACCCTGCTGGGCATGATGACCAAATACACCAACGCCGACGTGGTGGTGGTGGGGCTGATCGGCGAACGCGGCCGCGAAGTGAAGGAGTTCGTCGAACACACGCTGGGCGAGGAAGGCCGCCGCCGCGCGGTGATCGTCGCCGCGCCGGCCGACGCGCCGCCGCTCAAGCGCCTGCGCGGCGCGCAGTACGCCACCGCGATCGCCGAGTGGTTCCGCGACCGCGGCCAGCGCGTGCTGCTGCTGATGGATTCGCTCACCCGCTACGCCCAGGCGCAGCGCGAGATCGCGCTGGCGATCGGCGAGCCACCGGCGACCAAGGGTTATCCGCCGTCGGTGTTCGCGATGATGCCGGCGCTGGTCGAGCGTGCCGGCAACGATGCCGACGGCAAGGGTTCGATCACCGCGTTCTACACCGTGCTCACCGAGGGCGACGACTATCGCCACGACCCGATCGCCGATGCGGCGCGCGCGATCCTGGACGGCCATATCGTGCTCTCGCGCGACCTCGCCGAAGCCGGCCATTACCCGGCCATCGACATCGAGGCCTCGATCAGTCGCGTGATGCCGGCGGTCGCCACGCGCGAGCACATGCGCAGCGCGCAGCGCTTCCGCCAGGTCTATTCCGCCTATCGCCAGCAACGCGACCTGATCGCGGTGGGTGCCTACCAGAAGGGCTCCGACCCGCAGGTGGACCAGGCCATCGAGATGTGGCCGCAACTGCGTGCGTTCCTGCAGCAGGAAGTGGACGAACCGATCACCCTCGACCAGGCCATCGAACGCCTGGCCGCGCTGGCCGAACAGGTGCATGAATGAGTTCCCGCGCCGAACGATTGCAGCCGGCCGTGGACCAGGCCCGCCAGCGCAGCGAGGATGCGCTGGCCCGTTTCGCCGCGCAGCAGCAGCAACTGGCGCGCGCCGAACACCAGCTGAGCGAACTGCATCGCTATCGCGACGAATACGCCAACGGCGGCGACGCCGCCTCCAGCGTCAGCGCCATGCTCAACCGGCAGGCCTTCGTGCAGCGCATCGACCAGGCGATCACCCAGCAGGTGGCCGAGGTCGCCCGCCAGCAGCGCCAGCTGGAGCTGGTGCGCGCGGACTGGACCCACAGCCACGCCCGCGAGAGCGCGCTGGACAGCGTGGTCGCCCATCACGTCGAGAACGAGCGCCGCGCCGAGGAACGCCGCGAGCAGGCCGAGCTCGACGAACGTTTCCAGCACCGGCGGCCGTGATGCGTCGCGCCCGCCGATCCCGCCTCGACCACGTGCCTGCGTCTCCGCGCGGCCGTGTTGTCCCGCCAGGAGCCTTCATGCCATGACTGCCACCCACGTCGGATCGTTGTCCGCTTCCACGGTCGCCGCGAAGACGGCTGCGAACACGGGTACGCCGGAGTCGCCGGGCACGGCACCGTTCCACCAGCGCCTGCAGGACGCGCGCGGGCAGGGCGGTTCCCCCGCCCGCGATGCGCACGATGCGCGCCCGCAGCGCGGCCCGGACCCGGGGCGCGACCGTCGCGACGATCCCTCGCCGAAGGGGCCGGACGCGCAGCTGTCGTCCGCCGCCGCTCGCCTGGATACATCGCGCGACGCTGTCACGCCGCCGCCGGCTGCCGACGCCACCGCTCCCACGCTGCCGGTCGCCGCGCCGCCGCCACCGCCACCGCCCAAGGCGATTGCCGACGTGGCCACCGTCGAACCCGCCGGTGGCAAGAACGACGACACCGATACGGGCGCCACTGCCCTGGTCGAAGCGATGCTTGCCTTGATCGCTCCCGCGCCAGTCCATCCCGCCGCACCTGCCGGCAGCGTCGCGACCGGCATCGTCGACGCCACGGCGGCACGGCTGGCCGCCGCACAGGCCGGGCTTGCCGCACTCGGCCAGGCCGGAGCAAGCGCCGCGCCCGCCGCGCCTGCCGTCGACCCCGCCGTCATGGCCGCGACCACCACCGTCCCTGCCGCCGAACTGCTGAAGCTCGACCCGGACGCCACCCGCGAAACGGTGCGACTCGACCCCGCCCCCGGCGCGGCGCCCGTCATCACCCACACCGCGGCGACAGTGGCGCCGACTGCCGCGCCGGTGCCGGTGGCCCCTGCACACGCCTTCGCGCAGGAGCTGGGCCAGCAACTGGCCTGGTTCGTCGGCCATGACGTCAAGCAGGCGCGCATCCGCCTGCATCCGGAAGAGCTGGGTTCGCTCGACCTGAAGATCAGCGTGCAGCACAACCGTGTCGACGTGGTGTTGCAGGCCCAGCATCCCGGCGCCGTCACCGCCGTGCAGCAGGCTCTGCCCCAGCTCGACCAGATGCTCGCCCGCCACGGCTTGTCGCTCGGCCACGCCGACGTGGGCCAGCACGATCGCGGCGGCCAGGCCGGCCATCGCGGACAGGGCGACGAGATCGCCGCCATCGACGAAGTCACCGGCCCCGGCCAGACCGTCCCGCTGACCCAGCTCGGGCTCGTCGACGCCTTCGCCTGAAGCGCTCCCGCGTAGGGCGGGCACCGCCCGCCGGCTTTGGCCATCCCGCATCGCCATGGCGGTGCGGGATGGCGCGACGAGAGCCGGCGGGCGGTGCCCGCCCTACGCCTGAATCCCGATCCGCGCGGTTTGCACTTCCGCGAACAAGCGTGGCGCGCCGCCCATTTTTCGCAGGAGCGCCGCAGACACCCCGTCGGGATGGCGCCGCGCCGCCGTCCCGGCGCGCGTCAAGAAAGCGCCGCCCAGCCCCGAAAATCATGCAAATGCATGAATAAAAACATGTATTTGTGATGGCACGCGGATTGCTTTCCATCTCGCAAGCCGGCGACGGCAGCCCCGATCCCCACACGAGATTCTCCATGAGCGACGACGAAGCACCCGAGGTAGTGGAAGACGAAGAGCTGGTACCGAGCCGGCGTTCGCCCTTGCTGATCGGAATCGTGGCGGTGCTGCTCGTCGCGCTGGCCGGCGGCGGCTACTACTGGCAATCGCATCGCGCCGGATCGGACAAGCAGGCGAAGGCGGAGGCGAACAAGCCGGAGATTTTCCTGGCGATGGACCCGGCGTTCGTGGTCACCCTGCGCGATGGCGATGCGCTGCGTTACCTGCAGGTGGGCGTGACCCTGATGGCGCACGACCAGCAGGCCATCACGGTGGCCAAGGACGTCGACCCGATCCTGCGTGACGGGCTGGTTTCGCTGTTCAGCAGCCAGAAGTTCGAGACGGTCAGCGAGACCGCCGGCCGCGAGAAGCTGCAGGCCGACGCGCTGGCCGAGGTGCGCAAGGTGGTCGGCAAGCGGCTCGGCCGGCCGGGCATCGACGCGCTGTATTTCACCAGCTTCGTGATCCAGTAGGCGGGAGCCACGGCCATGAGCGACCTGCTTTCCCAGGACGAAATCGATGCGCTGATGGATGGCGTCACCGGCGGCACGGTGGCCACCGGCAGCGACGAACCGCTGCCGCCGGATGCGGTGATCAGCTACGACTTTACCCAGCAGGACCGCATCGTGCGCGGCCGCCTGCCCACGCTGGAGATGGTCAACGACCGCTTCGCGCGGTTCTTCCGCACCGCGCTGTTCGGCGTGCTGCGCAAGACCTGCGAGGTCTCGGTGCTGGGCGTGAAGATGGTGAAGTTCGCCGAGTACGTGCACGGCCTGGCGCTGCCCAGCAACTTGAACATGGTGCGCATCAAGCCGCTGCGCGGCAACGCGCTGGTGGTGTTCGAGCCGCGCCTGGTGTTCACCGTGATCGACAATTTCTTCGGCGGCGACGGCCGCTTCCACGCGCGCATCGAGGGCCGCGACTTCACTGCGACCGAGAATCGCGTGATCCAGATCATGCTCGCCGAGCTGTTCGGTGCGATGGCCGAGGCGTGGGCGCCGGTGCTGGCGCTCAACTTCGAGTACCTCAACTCGGAGATCAACCCGCAGTTCGCCAACATCGTCAGTCCCACCGAGACGGTGGTGGTGTCGCGCTTCCACGTCGAACTGGACGGCGGCGGCGGCGAAGTCCACCTGACCATGCCCTACGCGATGGTCGAACCGATCCGCACCCTGCTCGACGCCGGCGTGCAGAGCGACCGCATGGATGGCGACGACCGCTTCGCCGAGATGCTGCGCGAGGAAGTGCTCGACGCCGAGGTCGACGTGAGCTCGCTGCTGCTGGAGGCGCAGCTGAGCCTGGGCCAGTTCCTGCACTTGCGCCCCGGCGACGTGATCCCCGTGCAGCTGCCCGAGCTGACCACCGTGTATGCCGAGGACGTGCCGGTTTTCCGCGGCCGCTACGGCCAGTCCAACGGCCGCAACGCCGTGCGTTTCCATGTCCCGGCCGGTCGTCGCGAGCGACAGGCAGCCACCGATCCCTCCACCCGGAAGAACCTCTCATGAACCAGTCTGCAGATGCCTTCGCCGATGCCGGCGAGCGCGTTCAATTCGATGCCCTGCACGGGGCCGCGGCCGATGGCGGCGACGTCAACCTCGACATGATCCTCGACGTGCCGGTGACCCTGGCGATGGAAGTCGGCCGCACCCGCATCAGCATCCGCAACCTGCTGCAGCTCAACCAGGGCTCGGTGGTGGAACTGGACCGCGCCGCCGGCGAGCCGCTGGACGTGTTCGTCAACGGCACCCTGGTGGCGCACGGCGAGGTGGTGGTGATCAACGAGAAGTTCGGCATCCGCCTGACCGACGTGATCAGCCCCGCCGAGCGCGTGCGCAAGTTGCGGTGACAGCGCCGTGAATTCGCCCTTCGACAGGCTCAGGACAGTGAAACCGGATCGCGCAGGCAGGATGCCGGAGCGAACATCGGCGCAGCCGATGGCCCGCAGGGCGAGCCGCCGATGCGGCGAGTCAATCGGGAATCGGATTGTCGCGGCCCTGGCGCCGGCAGCGTTGCCCGCCGCCGACATCAACGTGGGCGGCGAACTGCTGCGGGTGATCGTCAGCCTGGTGGCGATCATCGCGATGATTCTCGTCGCCGGTTGGGTCACGCGTCGGTTGCAGCGTCGGCCGGGCGGCGGCGGGCGGCGCATCCGCTGCGTGGAATCGTTCGCCGTGGGCGCGCGCGAGCGCCTGCTGCTGCTGGACGCGGACGGCAAGCGGCTGTTGATCGGCACCGGCCCCGGTGGCATGCGCACCCTGCATGTCTACGACGGCGAGGCGCCGCGCGACATCGTTCCGGCGGCATCGAACGAGCCGCTCAAACCCGTGTTCGGCGATTTGCTGGCGCGACTGAAGGTGCGCTCGTGAGCGCGCGGCACTGGATCATCGGTGGCGCGCTGCTGCTGTTGCCGCTGGCCACCCTGGCGGCCACGCCGGGCATTCCGCTGGTGAACGTGCAACCGGCCGCCGACGGCAGCCAGAGCTGGACGCTGTCGCTGCAGATGCTGGCGCTGATGACGGCGCTGACGCTGCTGCCGGCGATCGCGCTGATGATGACCTCGTTCACCCGCATCATCATCGTGCTCGGCTTCCTGCGCCAGGCGCTTGGCACGCAGTCCACGCCGCCCAACCAGGTGCTGCTGGGGCTGGCGCTGTTCCTCACCCTGTTCGTGATGTCGCCCGTGCTCACCCGCGCCTACGACGACGGCATCAAGCCCTACATGGACGGCCAGATCACCGCCGAGCAGGCACTGCCGGCGGCCTCCGCACCGTTCAAGCATTTCATGCTCGAGCAGACCCGCGACGCCGACCTTCAGCTGTTCACCCGCCTGGCCAAGGAGAAGCCCTATGCCAGCAAGGCCGACGTGCCGTTCAAGGTGGCGATGCCGGCGTTCCTCACCAGCGAGCTGAAGACCGCGTTCCAGATGGGCTTCCTGCTGTTCATCCCGTTCCTCATCATCGACCTGGTGGTGGCCAGCGTGCTGATGTCGATGGGCATGATGATGGTCTCTCCGATGATCATCTCGCTGCCATTCAAGATCATGCTGTTCGTGCTGGTGGATGGCTGGACACTGCTGCTGGGCACGCTGGCGGGGAGCTTCTACACGTGAGCGCGTGTTCGCCGACCGCCGTGGGCTCTGGCTACTTTGTAGGAGCGCACCCTGTGCGCGATGCTCTTGCGCTTGTTGCATTCAAAGGCAAGAGCTTTCGTCTGCCTGCGGCAGCCGAGTCACTTTCTCTTTGCGTGGCCACGCGCACGCAGGAGCGTGCGCGAACAGCGAAGCTGGCCCGAAGGGCGGAGGGCATGGATGCCCGGAGTCAAGAGAAAGTAACCAAAGAGAAAGGCCACCCCGCTTTCGCGCCTGACGGACATCCTGTCCATCAGGTCCGCGTGCGGGCTACGGGGTTTGTCGACAGGGCATCCTGCCCTGACGCCAAACTGGTTCGCATCCATGCGAACCACCCTGCGGGCTTTCCTACGCCCGCCCGCCGCTGCAGAGGGGCCCCGGGTAGAGCAGCGGGCCATCCTGGCCCGCACTTTTCAGAACGGCCAGATCAAGAGCAGCGCTGCGGCGAACCTGGGATCTGCTCTGGCTCCGGCTCTGGTTTTTGCTTTTCCGCTTTATCACCGAGTGCGGGCCACGATGGCCCGCTGCTCTCCCGGGGCCCCTGTGCGGCGGTGAGTCGGGGACGACAGGCCGCGCAGCGGGAGTCGACAGGGATGTCGACTCCTTTTCGCCAGGGCAGGATGCCCTGTCGAAAAGCCCGGCCCCGGCTCACGGACTTGTTGGGCAGGATGCCCAACAAGCGCCAAGCGGGGTGGCCTTCTCTTTTGGTTACTTTTCTCTTGGCCACGCAAGAGAAAAGTGACTCGGTCGCCGAAGGCGATCGACCGCTCTTGCTTTTGATTGCACCCCCACCAAGGGCAAAAACATCGCGCACAAGGTGCGCTCCTACAGGTGCAGGCGATCAGCCGCTCTTCGCCTTGGCTGGAACCAAGAGCATCGCGCGCGAGCACGCTCCTACAGGGGCGAAGCGAGTCGCGCCATCGGCGAACCACGCCGCAGGACCCCGTCCATGACCCCCGAATCCATCATGGAACTCGGCCAGCATGCGCTCTACGTGGCGATGCTGGTGGCCGCGCCGCTGCTGCTCACCGCGCTGGCGGTGGGCCTGCTCATCGGCGTGATCCAGGCGGCGACGCAGATCAACGAGATGACGCTCAGCTTCATCCCCAAGCTGATCGCGATGGCGCTGGTGGCGCTGGTGGCGGGGCCGTGGATGCTGCGCCTGCTGGTGCAGTTCACCACGCAGCTGATCGAGAGCCTGCCGGGCGCGATCAGATGACTGCGCTGGATCTGGCGCAGCTCCCGGCGTGGCTGGGCAGCCTGTTCTGGTCGCTGGGGCGGGTCAGCGGGCTGTGCCTGGTGGCGCCGGTGTTCAGCTCCACGGTGATCCCGGCGCGCATCCGCGTGGGCGTGGTAGTGGTGCTCTCGCTGGTGCTGGCACCGCTGGCGCCGACCACGATCGATCCATTGAGCGGCGCGGGCGTGGCCACGCTGGCGGGGCAGGTGGTGATCGGTGCGATGGTGGGTTTCGTGCTGAAGCTGGTGTTCGAGGCGGTGTCGTTCGGCGGCGAGCTGGTGGCACAGAGCATGAGCCTGGGCTTTGCCCAGGTGGTCAGTCCGGGTGCCGGGCAGTCCACCGTGCTGAGCCAGTTCTACCTGTTGCTGGTGACCTTGCTGTTCCTGGTGATGGACGGCCATTTGCAGTTGATCGCGCTGCTGGCCGACAGCTTCCATGCCTTGCCGCCGGGTACGCCGGCGGTCAGCGCCAATGCGTTGCATGCGGTGGTGGCGTTCGGCACGGAGCTGTTTGCCGGTGCGGTGCGGGTGGCCTTGCCGGCGATGACGTCGCTGCTGGTGGTGAACATCGGCTTTGCCGCGATCAGCCGCGCGGCGCCGTCGATGAACCTGTTTGCGGTGGGCTTTCCGATCACCGTGTCGCTGGGCTTCATCGCCTTGTGGTTGTCGCTGCGCAGCCTGCCCGGCGCGTTCCAGGCGTTGCAGGGTGATGCCTGGTCGCTGATGCGCGAATTGATGGGGAGCTGACGCCATGTCCGACGACAGCGACCAGGAAAAAACCGAACAACCGACAGAAAAGAAACTTCGCGAATCGCGCGAGAAGGGCGAGGTTCCGCGATCGCGCGACCTGTCCGGCGCGCTGGTGGTGCTGGCCGGCGTGGCGGCGCTGATGGGCAGCGGGCAGAGCGGCCTGGAGCATGCGCGGCGCATCTTTGCGTTGGGCCTGGGCTACTCGCGCGATGCGCTGTTCACCGACGCGCTGGCCGGCAGTGCGCTGCACGCGGCGATGCACGAGGCGCTGCTGCTGTTCGCGCCGGTGGCCATCGCCACCTTGCTGGCCGCGCTGGCCGGGCCGCTGCTGCTGGGTGGGTTGAACTTCAGCACCGAGGCGCTGCAGCCGAAGTTCGAGCGGCTCGACCCGATCAAGGGGCTGGGCAACATCTTCGCGCTGCGCGGCCTGGTGGAGCTGGGCAAGGCACTGCTCAAGCTGCTGTTCATCGGTGGCGTGCTGGCGCTGGTGCTGCAGCACTGGCAGGGCGAACTGCAGGCCACCGGGCGCGGCTCGGTGGCGGCCGGCATCGCGCAGTCGATCGGGCTGCTCGGGCGTGCCGCGTTGTGGTTCGGCGTGATCCTGGCGCTGATCGGTGCGATCGATGCGCTGTACCAGAAGTTCGACCACGCCAAGAACCTGCGCATGACCAAGCAGGAGATCAAGGATGAGATGAAGGAGAGCGAGGGCAATCCCGAGATGAAGGGGCGTATCCGCCAGGTGCAGCAGGCGCAGGCGCGCCGCCGCATGATGGAGGACCTGCCCCGCGCCGACGTGCTGGTGGTCAACCCCACCCACTTCGCGGTGGCGCTGCGTTACGACGATGGCCGCATGGGCGCGCCGCGGGTGATCGCCAAGGGCGTCGACGTGCTGGCCGCGCAGATCCGCCTGGTGGCGGCCAGCCACCGCATCCCGGTGGTGGAAGCGCCGCCGTTGGCACGCGCCTTGTATGCAACGACTGAACTGGGCCGCGAAATCCCCGCTTCGCTGTTTGTCGCGGTGGCCCAGGTGCTCGCCTGGGTCTACCAGCTCAAGCAAGCCGCGGCGCAGGGCGAGAGCCCGCCGGCCGCACCCAACCCCGAGGTCGATCCTGACCTGATGGGCCCCTACCGCGATGCGTGACGAGTCAAAACGATGACGGGTGCAGACGTACTGGGCAATTTCAGACACCTCGCGCGACGGGGTGTTGGCGCGCCGGTGATCGTGCTGGCGATGCTGGGCATGCTGATGCTGCCGATGCCGCCGTTTTTGCTGGATATCCTGTTCAGCTTCAACATCGCCTTGTCGCTGGTGATTTTGCTGGCCGTGGTCTACGTGATGCGGCCGCTGGAGTTCGCCGCGTTCCCCACCGTGGTGCTGATGGCCACCTTGCTGCGGCTGGCGCTCAACATCGCCTCCACCCGCGTGGTGCTGCTGCACGGCCACGACGGCCCCGGCGCCGCCGGCAAGGTGATCGAGGCATTCGGCGAGTTCGTCATCGGCGGCAATTTCGCCGTGGGCCTGGTGGTGTTCGCCATCATCGTGGTGATCAACTTCGTGGTGATCACCAAGGGCGCCACCCGCGTATCGGAGGTGACCGCGCGGTTCACCCTGGACGCCATGCCCGGCAAGCAGATGGCGATCGACGCCGACCTCAACGCCGGCCTGCTGACCCAGGAGCAGGCGCGCGAGCGGCGCCAGGAAGTACGCGAGGAGGCGGACTTCTACGGCTCGATGGACGGCGCCTCGAAGTTCGTGCGCGGCGACGCCACCGCCGGCATCCTGATCCTGTTCATCAACATCGTCGGCGGGTTCTTCGTCGGCGTGATGCAGCACGGCCTGTCCGCCAGCGAGGCGGCGCGCACCTACACCTTGCTCACCATCGGCGATGGCCTGGTGGCGCAGGTGCCGGCGCTGCTGCTGTCGGTGGCCGCGGCGGTGATCGTCACGCGCGTGTCCAAATCGCAGGACATGGGCAAGCAGGTGATCGGCCAGGTGTTCGGCCAGCCGCGCGCGCTGGCGGTGGCCGCGGTGGTGCTGGGCGTGATGGGCGTGATCCCGGGCATGCCGAACGTGGCCTTCCTGCTGCTGGGCGGCATCTGCGGCGGCATCGCCTGGCTGCTGTTCAAGCGCGAGCGCGAGACGCGCGAGCGGCTGGCCGAGTCGGTAGCCGAGGCGCCGGTGGCGGCCGCACCGACCGAGCGGCTGGAGCTGGGCTGGGAGGACGTGGCCAGCGTCGATCCGCTGGGCCTGGAAGTGGGCTACCGGCTGATCCCGCTGGTCGACACCCACCAGGGCGGCGAGCTGATGGGGCGGATCAAGTCGGTGCGCCGCAAGCTGTCGCAGGAACTCGGTTTCCTGGTGCCGGCGGTGCATATCCGCGACAACCTGGACCTCGGCCCCAACACCTACCGCATCACCCTGATGGGCGTGCCGATGGGCGAGGCCGAGGTGCACAACGACCGCCTGATGGCGATCAATCCGGGCCAGGTGCACGGCACCTTGCAGGGCATCGCCACGCAGGACCCGGCATTCGGGCTGGAGGCGGTGTGGATCGAGAGCGGCCAGCGCGAGCTGGCGCAAAGCTACGGCTATACCGTGGTCGACCCGGCCACGGTGATCGCCACGCATCTGTCGCACATCCTGCAGGGCCACGCGCACGAACTGCTCAGCCACCAGGACGTGCAGCAACTGCTGGACCGGCTCGCCGCCAACGCGCCGAAGCTGGTCGAGGACCTGGTGCCCAAGCGGCTGTCGCTGGGCGTGGTGGTCAAGGTGCTGCAGAACCTGCTGGCCGAGCGGGTGCCGATCCGCAACATGCGCAGCATCGTCGAATCCTTGGCGGAGCACGCCGGGCAGAGTCAGGATCCCGGCGTTCTGACCGCCGCCGTGCGCGTCGCGCTGGGCCGGCAGATCGTGCAGGAGATCACCGGGCTGGGTACCGAGGTGCCGGTGATCACGCTGGCGCCGGAGCTCGAACAGATCCTGCTCGGCTCGCTTTCCGGCGGCGGCGGCGTGGCCGGAGCCGCGGTGGAACCGGGCCTGGCCGACCGCCTGCAGCAGAGCGTGGCCGATGCCGCGCGACGCCAGGAAATGAGCGGCGAACCCGCGGTATTGCTGGTTGCGCCACCGCTGCGGCCATGGCTCGCGCGCTTCACCCGCCATGTGGCACAGAACCTGCACGTACTGGCCTACAACGAGGTGCCCGACAACCGTCGGGTGCGATTGGTACAAGCGCTGGGGCGCTAGCGCCCCAACGCCGGGAATAGGGAATAGGAAATAGGGAATAGGAAATGCGCGCACACGAAACTGAAATCGGGAATGGGAAATCGCGAAGGCCGCGTGCTGTCGAGCGCGACGCGGCTGCTTCTGCCGATTCCCTATTCCCCATTCCCTATTCCCGCGAGCGAAGCGAGCACCCATGAAAATCAAACGTTACGTAGCCCCCGACATGCGCCAGGCGATGCGCGAGGTGCGCGAGGAGCAGGGCGACGAGGCGGTGATCCTGTCGACGCGGCGGATTGCCGAGGGCATCGAGATCATCGCGGCGCTGGATTACGACGAAGCGCTGATGCGCGAGGCTTCGCGCCAGGGTGCCGCGCGTGCGCCGGCCGAGCCGCCACCACCGTTGCCGGCGGCGAACAGCCAGCCGCCGGTCGCGGAGGCGCCCGCGCCTCGTGCCGCGGTGGCACCGCCGCCGCCGCGTCGTCCGCGCGTCGAGCCGACGCCTGCCGCGCCGGTCGCCGCGCGTGCCGCGGCCGCGCCGCTGATGGAACGTGCCGCGCAGGACACGGCGCGCCTGCGCAACGAGCTGGGCAGCATGCGCGAGATGCTGGAAGTGCAGTTGTCCAGCCTCGCCTGGAACGACCTGGAGCGGCGCCAGCCGCTGCGCGCGCGGGTGCTGCGCGAGATGACCCGCATCGGCATCGAGCCCGACGTGGCGCGTTTGCTGGTCGACGACCTGCCCGAGCAGATCAATGCCGAGCAGGCGCGCTACCTGCCGCTGGGCATGCTCAGCCGCCGCCTGGCGGTGAGCGGCCGCGCGCTGGCCGACGATGCGCCGATGGTCACCGCCCTGGTCGGTCCCACCGGCGTGGGCAAGACCACCACCATCGCCAAGCTCGCCGCCCGCGCGGTGATGCGCCACGGCGCCGACCAGGTCGCCCTGGTCAGCACCGACCACTACCGCATCGGCGCGGCCGCGCAACTGGAACACTACGGCCGCCTGCTCGGCGTGCGCGTCTACCCGGCCTACGACGGCGACAGCCTGCGCAAGGTGCTGGAGCTGCTGCGCGATCGCCACACCGTGCTGATCGACACCGCCGGCGTGGCCAGCCACGATCCCCGGCTCAACCAGCAGCTGGACACCCTGGCCCAGGCCAATGAACTGCGCGCCACCCTGGTGCTGGCGGCGAACACGCATGCACAGTCGCTGGACGACGCCGTGCGCGCCTACCTGCCGCTGCAGCCGCAGGCCTGCATCCTGACCAAGCTCGACGAAGCGCCCAACCTGGGCGGCGCGCTGTCGGTGCTGATCCGGCGCCGGCTGGCACTGGACTACACCACCGACGGCCAGCGCGTGCCGGAAGACATCAGCGTGGCCGACGCGCGCGTGCTGGTGTGCCGCGCGGCGCAATCGCTGAAGACCGGCATTCCCGACGATAGCCTGATGGCCGACCGGTTCGGACTGGCGGTAGCCAGCGCATGAGCGGAGTACCTGCAATGGACCAGGCCTTCGGGCTGCAACAGACACTGGGCATGGCCGCCGGCCCGGCGACCCCGCCGGCCGCGCTGCCGCCGGGTCACCAGGCCAGCACCCTGTTCGGCAACGGCGCGCCCGCACGCCCGCCGTGCCGCACCATCGCGGTGGCCGGCGGCAAGGGTGGCGTGGGCAAGAGCACGGTCGCGGTGAACCTGGCGATGGCACTGTCCATCGCCGGCCGCGAGGTGATGCTGCTGGACGCCGACATGGGCCTGGCCAACGTCGACGTGATGCTCGGGCTCACCCCCTCGCGCCACATCGGCCACCTGCTCGACGGCGAGTGCACGCTGGAGGAACTGCTGCTGCCCGCCGCGCGCGGCCTGCAGGTGGTGCCGGCCGGCTCCGGTGCGCGCCGGCTGGCGCAGCTCGACAACGGCGAGCACGCGGCGATCATCCGCGCGTTCGACGAACTGGCGCGCCCGCCCGAATTCCTGCTGGTGGACACCGCTGCCGGCCTGTCCGACAACGTGACCATGTTTGCCGCCGCCGCCTCGGACGTGATCCTGGTGGTGTGCGACGAGCCCGCCTCGCTGACCGACGCCTACGGCCTGACCAAGGTGCTCAGCCGCGATTTCGGCGTGCGGCGCATCCGCATGGTGGCCAACATGGTGCGCAACGAGGGCGATGCGCGCGCGCTGCACCAGAAGCTGGCGCGGGTCAGCGACCGCTTCCTGGACGTGGTGATCGATTTCAGTGGATGGGTGCCGCACGACGAGCGTCTGCGCCAGGCCATCCGCAGGCAATGTGCCGTCGTCGACGTGTGGCCGTCGAGCCATTCGGCGCTGGCATTCAAGAAATTGGCGGAACTGGTCGATAAGTGGGCGGAGACGGACCGCGCAGTGTTCGACCGGATTGCCTTCTTTGGCGGCCGGAACGCAACGGCTGATGGGGTGCCGAGATGAGTGTGGCTTCGGAGTATCTGCAGGTTTCCCGCGAAAGTGCCGACGAACTGGTACGCCGGCATGCACCGTTGGTGCGGCGGATCGCCTATCACCTGATGGGGCGGTTGCCGGCCAGCGTGGACGTGGGCGACCTGATCCAGTCGGGAATGATCGGTTTGCTGGAAGCGTCGCGCAATTTCGCCCAGAACCGCGGGGCGAGCTTCGAAACGTATGCGGGCATCCGCATCCGTGGCGCGATGCTGGACGAGCTGCGACGCACCGACTGGGCGCCGCGCTCGGTCCATCGCAAGACCCGCGAGGTGGCGGAGGTGATCCGCCAGATCGAGGTCGAGACGGGTGCGGAGGCGGACGAGAAGGAGGTGATGCGGCGGCTGGGCATCAGCGCCGAGGAATACCACCAGGTGCTGGCCGATGCCGCCTGCGTGCGGCTGCTCAGCCTCACCGGGTCGGACGACGGCGACGAGGGCGGCGTGATGGACGTGGCCGACGAGGGCAGCCTCGGGCCGTCGGAGAACATCGAGCGCGAGGGCATGCGCGAGGACCTGGCCGAGGCGATCAGCGGCCTGCCCGAACGCGAGCAGCTGGTGATGTCGCTGTACTACGAACAGGAGTTGAACCTGAAGGAGATCGGCGCGGTGCTCGGCGTGAGCGAGTCCCGCGTCTGCCAGATCCACGGGCAGGCGGTGCTCCGGTTGCGCGCACGACTTTCCGGCTGGCGCGGCTGACCGCGGCCGGACGGACCAAAACCAAGGGGCCGCCTGACGGCCCATGTGGAGAGAAGCGTTGGACAAGAACATGAAAATCCTGGTGGTGGACGACTTCTCCACCATGCGGCGCATCGTCAGGAACCTGCTGGTGGAGCTGGGTTTCAGCAACCCGCTGATCCAGGAGGCCGACGACGGCGAGAACGCAATCGCGATGCTGCGCAGCCAGCCGTTCGACCTGGTGGTCACCGACTGGAACATGCCCAACATGACCGGCATCGACCTGCTCAAGGCGATCCGCGCGGAAGCGTCGCTGAAGGGCCTGCCGGTGCTGATGGTCACCGCCGAGAACAACCGCGACCAGATCATCGCCGCCGCCCAGGCCGGCGTGAACGGCTACATCGTCAAGCCGTTCACCGCGGTCACGCTGAAGGAAAAACTCACCAAGATCTTCGAGCGCATCGCCGCCGGCGGGGTGGCCGCATGAACGCCGCCGCTCCCGCCCTGGCGATGGACAAGGACCTGCCGACCGAACTGCGCGAACTGCTGAACAGCCCGAACGGCGCCGAGTTCGAGCAGGCGCTGGACGCCATCGTGCGCCAGCGCGAGCAGCACATGTTCCGCGCGCTGGGCCAGCTCGCGCGCGACCTGCACGACGCCGTGCGCCGGCTGGGCACCGACCTGGCGCAGGACGGTTTCCCCGGCAACGTCGCCGACGCGCGCCAGTACCTGCAGGACGCGCTGGAGATGAGCGCCAACGCCGCGCACCGCACCATCGACTTCGCCGAGCGCATGCGCCCGCAGGCCGAGGCGCTGACCATCAACGCCGCCGAAATGCTCAAGTGGTCGCAGGACAACGAGCCCTCCGCGGTGCTCGCGCGCGAATCGGTGATGTTCGCCGAGGGCTGCCGCGAAGGGCTGGCCGAACTGGTGGTGGCGCAGTCGTGGCAGGACCTCACCGGGCAACGCATCAAGAAGGTCGACAACTTCATCGGCTCGGTCGAGTCGACCCTGCTGGAACTGGTGCGCCTGACCGGCGCGCTGGCAGGCAGCGACCTGCCGGCCAGCGCGGCCAAGGTCTCCAGCCAGGAGGAGGCCGACCGCCTGCTCAGCGAATTCGGATTCTGAGGACATGGCCTCGATGGACACGGCATTCGACCTCGAGCTGCGCCAGGATTTCCTGGTCGAGGCCGGGGAGTTGCTGCAGCGGCTCGGCGAGCAACTGGTGGCGCTGGAGACGTCGCCGCGCGACAGCGAGCTGCTCAACGCCGTGTTTCGCGCGTTCCACACCGTCAAGGGCGGCGCCGGTTTCCTCGCGCTGGAGCCGATGGTGGTGCTGTGCCACCACGCCGAGGATCTGCTCAACGAGGCGCGCAACGGCAAGGTCGCGCTGGACGCCGCCCACATGGACGGCCTGCTGCAGGCGCTGGACCTGCTCAACGACATGATGGCCGCGGTGAGCGACGGCGGCGCGATGGCGATGCCGCCGCCGACCCTGCTGCAGGCGCTCACGCCGCACGCCGCGGCGCCGGCACCGGTGGCCGCGCCGCCGCCGGCCGCGGCGCCTGCCGAAGCCGGCGCCATCGACGACAACGAATTCGAGGCGCTGCTGGACACCCTGTACGGCACCGCCGCCCCCGGCACCGTCGCGCCGGCCCCGCTTCCCGCCGCGCCGCCGACCGGCATCGACGACGACGAGTTCGAGGCCCTGCTCGACAGCCTGCACGGCAAGCCGGGCCAGCCTGCCGCACCTTCACCTTCACCTTCACCTTCACCTGCACCGTCGCCCGCAACGACCGCGCCGTCGGCGAACGCCGCCCCGGCGCGTCCGGCCGCGGCGGCGGATCATTCGGTGCGGGTGGACACCGCGCGACTCGACCTGCTGGTCAACCACGCCGGCGAACTGGTGCTGCTGCGCAACCGACTGCTCAGCCTGGCCGCGCGCCTCGGCGACGAATCGCTGGCCACCACCGCTGGCGAACTCGATCGCGTCACCGACGCGTTGCAGGGCGCGGCGATGGGCATGCGCATGCAGCCGGTCGGACGCCTGTTCCAGCGCTTCCCGCGAATCGTGCGCGACCTCGCGCGCCAGCTCGGCAAGGAGGTCGAACTGGTGCTGGAAGGCGAGGGCACCGACCTCGACCGCGGCCTGGTCGAAGCGCTGGCCGACCCGCTGATCCACCTGCTGCGCAACGCACTCGACCACGGCGTGGAAATGCCGGACGAACGCGAGCGCAACGGCAAGCCGCGCAAGGGCCGCATCGTGCTTTCCGCCAGTCAGCGCGGCGAGCGCATCGTGATCGCGGTCAGCGACGACGGCCACGGCATGGACCCGGACATCCTGCGCCGCAAGGCGGTCGAGAAGGGCCTGCTGGACAATGCCCAGGCTGCCCGCCTGAGCGACGCCGAGTGCTATGAACTGATCTTCCGCCCCGGCTTCAGCACCGCGGCGGCGGTGTCGGACATCTCCGGCCGCGGCGTCGGCATGGACGTGGTCAAGACCCGCGTGGCCGAGCTGGGCGGCACCTTGCGCGTGCAGTCGCGGCTGGGCCACGGCAGCGAGCTGGAACTGACCGTGCCGCTGACCCTCGCCGTGCTGCGCGTGCTGATGGTGCGCGTGGCCGACCGCCTGCTGGCGCTGCCGCTGGGCAACGTGCAGGAAGTGTTCGAACTGGCCGACGGCCAGGATCGCGAGCTGGATGGCCGCCTGGTCGCCGAGCACCGCGGCCGCGCGCTGCCGCTGACCGATCTCGCGCGCTGGGTGGGCACCGATGCCGGTGCCGGCCGCCACGTAGTGGTGCTGCACATCGGCCACCAGCGCCTCGGCTGCCTGGTGCACGAGGTGCGCGGGCGCGAGGACGTCATCGTCAAGCCGCTCGGCCCGCTGTTCGCCGACGCCTCGGGCATCGCCGGCGCCACCGTCACCGGCGACGGACGGCTGGCGCTGGTGATGGACCTGGCGGGCCTGGTCGCCGCGGCCGACAGCTGTTCCGCCTCGCTGCAGAAGGAAGTCTGACCGCATGGACAGAATCAGCATCATCGGCACCATCCTGGGCTTCGTGGTGATCGTGATGGGCACCGTGCTCAAGGGCTCCACCGTGGAAGCGCTGTGGAACCCGGCCGCGTTCGTGATCGTGTTCTTCGGCACGCTGGCCGCGCTGCTGGTGCAGAACCAGGGCGCGGTGATGAAACACGCGCTCAAGATGATGAAACTGATCTACCGTCCGCCGCGGCACGAGCCGCGCGACCTGATCAGCCGCATCGTGGGCTGGAGCGAAATCTCGCGCCGCCAGGGCCTGCTCGGGCTGGAGCCGCAGATCGAGTCCGAGAGCGACCCGTTCGTCAGCAAGGGCCTGCAACTGCTGGTCGACGGCGGCGAGCCGGACACCATCCGCAGCGTGCTGGAAGTGGACATGGACACGCGCGAGGCGATCGACCTGGCCGGCGCCAAGGTCTACGAGAACGCCGGCATCTACTCGCCCACGCTGGGCATCATCGGCGCGGTGATGGGCCTGATGGCGGTGATGCAGAACCTGGCCGATCCGAGCAAGCTCGGCCACGGCATCGCCGCGGCCTTCGTGGCGACGATCTACGGCGTGGCGCTGGCCAACCTGTTCATGCTGCCGATGGCCGCAAGGCTGAAGAGCCTGGTGGGCAAGCAGTCGCAGATGCGCGAGATCCTGGTCGAAGGCCTGGTCTCGATCGCCCAGGGCGACAACCCGCGCCAGATCGAAGCGCGCCTGCAGGGTTACGTCGCGTGAGGCGGCATCGCCACGAAGAGCACCAGAACCACGAGGCGTGGGCGATCCCCTATGCGGATCTGATGACCCTGCTGCTGGCCTTCTTCGTGGTGATGTACGCGGTGTCGGTGGTCAACGAGGGCAAGTTCCGCGTGATGTCCGAATCGCTGCTGCAGGCCTTCAACGGCAACAGCCAGGTCATCGCGCCGCCGCCCGCGTCGGAAGGCCAGCGCCAGCCGGCCGCGGCCGTGCCGATCCGCCATTCCGTCAACCGCAGCAACCCGGTGACGCTGCCGTTGCCGCTGCAGCGCCCGCCGGCGCCGGGACGCGGCGGCGCGCAAAGCATGCACGACATCGAGAACCAGGTACGCAAGGCGCTGCAGCCGCTGATCGACCGCAAGCTGGTGGTGGTGCGCCACACGCCGAACTGGCTGGAGATCGAGATCCGCACCGACATTCTGTTCCCCAGCGGCGTGGCACAGCTTTCCACCTCGGCCAACGCCGTGCTGGAGAACCTGGCCGGCATCCTGGCCCGCTTCCCCAACGCGTTGCGCGTGGAAGGCTTCACCGACAACGTGCCGATCAGCACCGCGCAGTATCCGTCCAACTGGGAGCTCTCCGCCGCGCGCGCGGCCAGCGTGGCGCGCTTGTTCGCGATGACGGGCGTGGCACCCGACCGGCTGGGCATCATCGGCTGGGGCGAGGTGCGTCCGCTGGCCACCAACGACACCGCCGAAGGCCGCAACCAGAACCGTCGCGTGCTGGTGGTGGTGATGAACGAGCGCACGGGCGAGCCGCGCCAGCAGCTCGATGCGCAGCGATGGAGCGAGCTGGCCGGCCCGGCCGCGGCGCCTGTCGCGAATGCTGCCACACCCGCGCCTGCACCCGCTGCGGCCAGCGGGGCAGGCCTGCTGCCGGTCGTGCCGGCGGTGATCGCCGTCCATCCCGCCGACCCGCTGCCTGCCGCGGTCGCACCCGCCGTGCCGGCCGATGCGCCGCATCCGGTCGCGCGCAACCTGAGCCCGGATCGGTGAGCGCCATGCCTCTGTTCAACCTTGCCGGACCCTGCCCATGAACGCGCCCGCCTGCGCACCCGCCGCTGCCGCCGGGCACTGGCTGTCGTTCCGCATCGGCACGCAGCTCTATGCCGCGCCGCTGGCGGCGGTGAACGAGGTGATCCGCGACGGCGACATCACCCCCGTGCCCGGTGCCGCCGCCGACGTGCTCGGCGTGCGCCACCTGCGCGGACGCATCGTGCCGGTGCTCGATGGCCAGCGCCGCATGGGCGTGGCGAGCGCGCCGCTCGATCCGGCCAGCGTGCGCATCGTGATGCTGGCCCACGCCGAACACCTGGTCGGCCTGCGCGTGGGCGCGGTCGGCGAGCTGCTGCACAGCGGCGGCATCGAGATCGAACCCCCGCCGCCGGGCCGCGCCAGCCGCCGCGACGATCCGGTCACCGGTGTACTGTCATGGCAGGGTGGATTCGTGGCCCTGCTTGATGTATGTCGGTTGTGTCGACTGGGGGGAGAAGCGGGCCATGTGGCTTGAGATCGGGATGGGGGTGCTGCTGGTGCTGGCGCTGGTCCAGTGCGCCGTGCTGTACCGGCTGTGGCAACACTCGTTGCAGCTGCAGCAACGCGTCGAACAGGTCGTGCATGACACCGCCCACGGCGTCACCGACGTGCCGACCTCGATGCTGGTTGCCGCGCTTGGCCGGGTCGAACGGCAGATCCGCCACGCCGAGCAGCAACCGCCGCCCACCCGCCAGTCCTACGAGCTGGCCCAGCAACTGGCCCGCGAAGGCGCCGACCTCGACCAGCTGGTGAGCCGCTGCGGCTTGTCGCGCGACGAGGCCCGGCTGGTAATGCAGATGCATCCGGCCGGTTCCTGACACCGCCCGAACACATCGCAGGGCGGGCACCGCCCGCCGACCGACCGTTCCGCGATATGACGATGGCGGGCATTGCCCGCCCTACGATCCGCCTCGTTTCTGTAGGAGCGCACCCTGTCCACAAGGGACTTCCTTCGGTCGTGCGCGATGCCTTTCGTCACGCAAAGAAGAGCATCGCGCGTAGGGCGGGCACCGCCCGCCATGCGACCGGCGACGCGGCTACTCTTCCGCCGCGTCGTAGATCGTGGCCAGCACCGAGGCGGCGGCGGCGTAGAGCTGCACGGGGATGTCGTCGCGCAGGCGCAACGTGGCCAGCAGGGCGGCGATCTGCGCGTCGTGGTGCAGCGGCACGCCCATCTCGCGGGCGCGCGCCAGCAGCAGCTCCAGCGACTGCGCCGACATCGGCGCGGTTTCCTCGCTGGCGCTGGCCAGGCGCAGGCTGACCCGCTTCGGTGGCGGCTGATCGTTCATGCGGTGGCCTTCAGCAGCAGGGCGCCGCTGCCCGGCGGGTTGGGTATGCCGACCTGGCAGCTCAGCTGGTCGAGCAGCACGCCGCAGGCGGCCAGGCGCTGGCGCAGCGGGGTGAACTGGCGCTCCAGTTTCTGCGCAGTCTCGATGCGCTCGGCCCACAGCCGCACCGACAGCCGCGGCTCGTTCAATTGCAGCTCGCCCTGCACCGGGCCCAGCGGGGGCAGGTCCAGCGCGAAACCCAGTGTCCAGCCCTTGCTGCCCTCGGCGCCGTCGGTGCCGAACTCCAGCTTGATCTGCAGCACGTCGTGGCCGCCCTTGCCCAGCAGCGGCACCTCGATGATCCAGGCCGAGGCGGGATGGGCGCTGGCATCGAGCTGCGCCACTTCGATGCGCGCCAGCGCGGCCTTCACGTCGCCGTGCAGGCGGCGCAGCAACTGGGCCACGTCGTCATCGCCGGTCAGCGCCGGCAACGGCAGCGGCAGGCGCGGCTGCGACTGCAGTGCGCGCTGCAGCAAGGGTGGCGCGGCGTCGCCGCGATCCGATGGCGGCGGTGCCGGCGCACGCCGGTCGAGCAGGCTGGCCAGGCGCAGCAAGGCGCCTTTCCAGTCGTCGGCGGGCGGCATCGGCTGGCCGGGGCGCGGTTGCAGCAGTCGTGATTCGAAGAACAGGCCGCTGCGCCGGATCGCCTCGCGCAGGCCGTCGCCGCGGGTGATTTCCGCCGGCGTGCGCAGCGCCTGCTCCAGCACCGCCAGCGCGGTGCGCACGTCGGCCGGCAATTGACGCAGCGCCGGCCGCTGGGCCAGCGCGGAGAGGGTGGAAAGCAGCGGCGTGTAGCCGTTCTGCTGCGGCAGGCGTTCGCGCAGCATGCGCTGGAAAGTGGGGTCGGCCGCCTGGCTGAGCACCTCCAGTTGCGGCTGCGCGCCCAGGCTCAGCACACGCACCTGGAACTGTGCCGGCAGTTGGCTGTGCGACACGTCCGCCTCCACCGTGAGCGCGCCGATCTGCAGCACCAGCAGGCCTTGCGGGTTCACGCCCAGCGGGCGCGCCGCCAGCACCGTGCCGATGCGCCAGCTCTGGGCGGTGGTGCCGGAGGCGGCACCAGCCCAGGTAAGCGCGGCGAGGCTGATCGGTGGGATGTTCAAGCGTAAGTTCCTGCGCCTGGCGCGGATGGGAAAGGCGGCGGTCGCGAAGGTCATCGGCCGCTTGCGGGAATACTTGAGCGCGCCGTTTGGGCGCGCGACGCCTGCCGGCGCCGGCAGGGAAACCCGGGAGAACCCCGACTGCCGTCATTCCCGCTTTCGCGGAAATGACGGCAAAAGGGCAGTTATTCGAGACTCCCTAAAGCGAACCGCCCGGCGGCCGATAGAGCAGGCGTCGGCGCACAACGGCGCGAACGGAGTCATCGAAATGGGCGGCAAGCGGGCAGCGAAGAACAAGCAGCCACCGGCGGCGGCCGACGGGGCCGCGGTGGTCTGCCTGCCGGCGGACTGCCGGCTGGCCGTGCAGATGGCGCTGAAGGAACAACTGCAGCAGGTGCTGCAACACGGCGACATCGTGATCGACGCGCAGGCGCTCGAGCGCGTCGACACCGCGGCGTTGCAGTTGCTGGTGCTGCTCCGGCGCGAGCTGGAACACAACGGCGGCGCGCTGGCCTGGCGCGGCACCAACGAGGTCCTGCACGAGGCCGCGGCCCTGCTCGGGCTGGAACAGTCATTGAACCTGCCGACGGCAACGTCGGCCTGACACGAGGTGGCAGCATGGCAAAGATTCTCGCGGTAGACGATTCGGCCTCGATGCGGGGCATGGTGGCCTTCACCCTGCGTGGCGCCGGCCACGAGGTGACCGAAGCGGAGAACGGCCAGCTGGCGCTGGACGCCGCCCGCGGCAACGCGTTCGAGCTGGTGCTGGCGGACGTCAACATGCCGGTGATGGATGGCATCGCGATGGTGCGCCAGCTGCGCGCGCTGGATGCGTACAAGGGCGTGCCGATCCTGATGCTGACCACCGAGTCGCACACCGAGAAAAAAATGGAAGGCAAGGCCGCCGGCGCCACCGGCTGGCTGGTCAAGCCGTTCGACCCGGAACAGCTGCTGGCCACCGTCAAGCGCGTGCTCGGCTGAAGGAATACCGATGGGCGCCGTCGACCTGACCCAGTTCCACAAGACCTTCTTCGAGGAAAGCCTGGAAGGGCTGGACGCCATGGAAGCGGCGTTGCTCGCGCTGGATTCGGGCTCGACCGACCATGAGCTGGTGCACACCATCTTCCGTGCCGCGCACTCGATCAAGGGCGGCGCGGCCACCTTCGGCTTTGCCGAGGTGGCTGCGTTTACCCACGTGGCCGAATCGTTGCTGGAGGAAGTGCGCAGCGAACGTCGCGGCGTGGACGGCGAACTGATCGACCTGCTGCTGCGCTCGGTGGATTGCCTGCGCGCGATGCTCGACCACACCAGCCACGGCCTGCCCGCGGCCGACGCCGACAGCGAGGCGCTGCGCGGCGAACTGGTGCGCCTGGTCAGCGGCGAAGCGGCCCCCGCGCCGGCGGCGGCGACCCCCGCGGCAGCGAGCGTGGACGGCTGGGCGATCCGCTTCGTGGCCTTGCCGCACCTGTTGCAGACCGGCAACGATCCGCTGCGCCTGTTCCGCGAACTGCAGCAACTGGGGCAGCTCGACGTGTGCCGCGCCTTCGTGGTCGACGCGGCGCCGACGCAACTGGCCGAACTCGATCCGGGCCAGTGCTGGCTGGGCTGGGAATTGCGCCTGCATGGTGCCGTGGCGCGCGCCGACGTGGCCGCGGTGTTCGACTGGGTCGAGGGCGACTGCGAGCTGACGATCGAGCCGATCGCCGCCGCGTCTGTTGCGCCCGTTGCGCCCGTTGCGGTCGCGCCGACCCTCGTCGCGCCACCGGTCGCCGCCCCCGCCGCCCCCGTCGCCAGCCCCGCGCCCGCCAGCGCGCCGCGCCCGGTTCGCGAAACGGCGGCCGCGAGCAGCGAGGGCAGCTCGATCCGCGTCGGCATCGACAAGGTCGATGCGCTGATCAACATGATGGGCGAGCTGGTGATCACCCAGTCGATGCTCAGCGACATCGGCGAACATTTCCACCTCTCGCAGCTCGAACGCCTGCGCGAGGGCCTGCTGCAGCTGGAGCGCAACACGCGCGAGCTGCAGGAGAGCGTGATGCGCATCCGCATGCTGCCGATCGGTTCGGTGTTCAACCGCTTCCCGCGGCTGGTGCGCGACCTCGAGCGCAAGCTCGGCAAGCAGGTGAAGCTGGAACTGCACGGCGAGCACACCGAGCTGGACAAGACGGTGCTGGAAAAGATCGGCGATCCGCTGGTGCATCTGGTGCGCAATGCGATCGACCACGGCCTGGAATCGCCGGAGCAGCGCCGCGCCGCCGGCAAGAACGAAACCGGCACCTTGCGGCTGGACGCCTACCACGAAGGCGGCAACATCGTGGTGCAGATCAGCGACGACGGCGCCGGCCTCAACCGCGCCGCCATCGTGGCCAAGGCCGAGCAGCGCGGCCTGATCCGCCCCGGCCAGGAAGTGGACGATGCCGAAGTGGCCGAGCTGATCTTCCAGCCGGGCTTCTCCACCGCCGCGCAGGCCACCGACCTGTCCGGCCGCGGCGTGGGCATGGATGTCGTGCGCCGCAACGTGCGCGACCTCGGCGGCAGCGTCGGCGTGCGCAGCCAGAGCGGCAAGGGCAGCGTGTTCACCATCGCCCTGCCGCTCACGCTGGCCATCATCGACGGCCTGGTCACCGCGGTGGGCGAGGAGCGCTACATCGTGCCGCTGATCTCCATCGTCGAGTCGCTGCGGCTGCGCCCGGAGATGGTGCGCAAGATCGCCGGCGGCGGCGAGGTATTCCATTTCCGCAACGAGTACCTGCCGATCATGCGCCTGCACCGCGCGTTCGGCTGCAACGCGGCGATCACCGAGATCGAGCGCGGCATCGTGGTGGTGGTCGAGGAAGAGGGTCGCCGCGTGGGCCTGCTGGTGGACGACCTGCTCGGCCAGCAACAGGCGGTGGTGAAGTCGCTGGAGGCGCATTACCAGCGCGTGCAGGGCATTTCGGGCGCCACCATCCTCAGTGATGGTTCGGTGGCGCTGATCGTGGATGTGTGTGGCGTGGTGCGGTTGGGGCAGCGCGGCAAGGCGGCGGCGTGAACGTGCATGCCGCGACGGCACCTGCAAGCGTCCTTCAAGAATGGCGACGACGAACCCGGATGCGTTCGCCGGCGAGTGTTACGGCGCCTCTGCGCGCCACCCCGCGCGGTCATGGTGGCCGGCGGGCCTTCTCTTCGAGGTGTTCGAGATGTTGTCGGCAATACGCGGTTTCTTTGATCGGCTCAGCCTGAACGCACGGCTGGTGCTGGTCGTGTCGGTGGTCGTGCTGGGGCTGTTCGGCCTCACCGTGATGAATGCGCTGCAAAATCGCGCCGGTCAGATGGACGGGCTCCAGAGCCTGTTGCGCAGCCAGATCGAGTCGGCCGTGTCGGTGGCTGCCGCGTTCCACGAGCGCGCGGGCAAGGGCGAGTTCAGCGAGGCGGAGGCGCAGAAGCGCGCGCTCGCCCAGATCCACGACATGCAGTGGAACAAGGGTGCCGGCTACGTCTTCGCATTCGACGACAAGTACACGTTGACCTCGCACCCGGTGATGCTGGACAAGCTTGGCACCAGCGTGCGCGAGATGACCGACCAGAACGGCAAGCCGATCTTCCAGGCGATGCACGCCATCGACATGAAGGACGGCGGCGGGCTGACCTATTACGACTGGCTCAAGCCCAGCAGCAAGAAGATCGTGGGCAAGGTCACCTACTCCGAGCGCTATCAGCCGTGGGGCATGCACTTCGGCGCCGGCGCCTATTTCGACGACATCGATGCGCAGTTCCGCCAGACCCTCGCACTGAACCTGGGCAAGGCGGGATTGCTGGCATTGCTGGTGATTGCGCTGGTGTGGCTGTCGATGCGCAGCATCCGTCGCAGCATCGGCGGCGAGCCGGGTTTCGCGGTGGCCATGGCCACGCGCATCGCCAACGGCGACCTGGGCAAGGACGACGGTGGCAAGACGTTTGCCGCCGGCAGCCTGCTGGCCGAATTGGCCCGCATGCGCGACCGGCTGACCGGCATCGTGGGCGAAGTGCAACATGGCTCGGAGGCGGTGAGCAGCGCAGCGCAGCAGATCGCCAAGGGCAACGACGACCTCAGCCAGCGCACGCAGGAGCAGGCCTCCAGCCTGGAGGAAACCGCCGCCTCGATGGAGGAGATGACCTCCACCGTGAAACAGAACGCCGAGAACGCCAGCTACGCCAACCAGCTTGCCAGCGGCGCGCGCGAGCAGGCCGAGCGCGGCGGCGAGGTGGCCGCGCAGGCGGTGGCGGCGATGGACGAGATCAATGCCTCCAGCCGCAAGATCGCCGACATCGTGGGGCTGATCGACGAGATCGCGTTCCAGACCAACCTGCTGTCGCTCAACGCCGCGGTGGAAGCCGCGCGTGCCGGCGAGCAGGGCCGCGGCTTCGCCGTGGTGGCCAGCGAGGTGCGCAGCCTGTCCCAGCGCAGCGCGGCGGCGGCGAAGGAGATCAAGGGGCTGATCAACGAAAGCGTGCAGCGGGTGCAGGCCGGCAGCGCGCTGGTCGACCAGTCCGGCGCGGCGCTGACCGGCATCGTGGAGAGCGTCAAGAAAGTCACCGACATCGTGGCCGAGATCGCCGCGGCCAGCCACGAGCAGTCCGCCGGCATCGACCAGGTCAACCGCGCCGTGATGCAGATGGACGAGGTCACCCAGCAGAACGCGGCGCTGGTCGAGGAAGCCGCCGCCGCCGCGCGGGCGATGCAGGAACAGGCGCTGGAACTGCAGCGGCAGATGAGGTTCTTCCAGCTCGGCGGCGCACCGTCCGATGCGCAAGCGCCCGTCGCGGCGCCGGAATCGGCACGCGTGGTGGAGCTGCCGCGCAAGGCGGTGGCTCGTGCTGCCGAGCCGGCGCCGCGGCGCGCGGCGGCCGCCGGCGCCTGGACCGAGTTCTGATTCTCCGTTTCGCGGTCCTCCCACGGGCGCTTGCCTGCCAGCGGCCGCCCGATGGCGGGACCGCGCCCGTCTTCCGCACGGCGCGGCAGCAGTGGCCGCATCCGCTTTCCGCTCAAGTTTCCTGTCGCCGTGCCGACACAGGTGATGGCGGCACGGCGACCGCAATCGCCCATCACGAGGTAGCAGGCTCATGCACGAGAACACCGATGGCGCGGCACCGACGGTGCAGCAGCTGACGTTCAACCTGGCGGGCGAGGAGTACGGCGTCGACATCCTGTCGGTGCGCGAGATCCGCGGCTGGTCGCGCGTGACGCGCATCCCGCAGACGCCCGACCACCTGCTCGGCGTGCTCAACCTGCGCGGCGCGATCGTGCCGATCATGGACCTGCGCCTGCGCTTCGGCCTGGAGCGCGAAAGCTATGGCGACAGCACGGTGGTGATCATCGTGGCGGTCGCCGAGCGGTTGTTCGGCATCGTGGTGGATGCCGTTTCCGACGTGGTCGACATCGACCCGTCCGCGATCAAGCCGGTGCCCGACATGGGCGCCGTCGTGGACACCCGCTACCTGAAAGGTCTGGCCACCCATGTCGAACGCATGGTGATGCTGCTGGACGTGGACAAGCTGATGCGTCCGGAAGACGTGGAAACCCTGGACGCGGCGCTGCCGCATGTCCGCGAAGTCGAAGTTGCCGCCTGAATCGGGGAATGCTCATGAAGATCAAGAAAGTGCTGGCACGTTTCGCCAAGGTGCCCACCCTAACCGTCAAGGCGCGCCTGATCGGCGTGTTCGCGCTGCTCGGCGCGATGCTGGTGGCCGGTGCGGCGATCGGCCTGGGCGTGATGTCCTGGCAGAACGAGGGCATGCGCCACAGCTACGAGGAGTCGATGGTGCCGGCCCGGCTGATGGGGCAGTTGCGGGCCAAGTCGCTGATGAACTTCATCGTGCTGGGCGAAGCCGCCGGCGCGATCGACAAGCCGAACCAGGTGAAGCAGAAGGTTGCCGAGGCGAACCAGATAGACAAGGACATTGCGGCGATCGGCAAGCAGCTGGCCACCATCCGGATGAGTCCGGCAGTCGCCAAGAAACTCGCCGACTACAACGAGACCACGCCGGACTACAGCGAAGCGCAGCAGGAAATCTATTCCGCGCTGGCCTCCGCCGATACCGGCACCGCCGACATGATGGACATGCAGCTGCGGCCGTTGCTGATGATGCGCCAGGATTCGCTGGACAAACTGGTCAATGCGCAAGGCGATGAGGTGCGCGACATCTATCAGTCGCAGGTCAAGCGCTACAAGTTGGTGCACACGTCCACGCTGGTGGCGCTGATCGCCGGCCTGCTGCTGGCGCTGTTCGTGGCGGTGCGGCTGATCCGCTCGATCACCGGCGCCTTGCACCATGCGGTGAAGATCGCCGACCAGATCGGCGAGGGCAAGCTGGGCCATGACATACGCGTGAACCGCAAGGACGAGTTCGGTCGCCTGCTGCTCGCCTTCCGCAACATGGACCAGCACCTCAGCGAGATCGTGGGCGAAGTGCGGCTTGGCTCGGATGCGGTGAGCACGGCCGCCCAGCAGATCGCCCGCGGCAACGACGACCTCAGCCAGCGCACGCAGGAACAGGCCTCCAGCCTGGAGGAAACCGCTTCGTCGATGGAGGAGATGACTTCCACCGTGAAGCAGAATGCGGAGAACGCCAGCCACGCCAACCAGCTCGCCCGCGGTGCGCGCGAACAGGCCGAGCGCGGCGGTGAAGTGGCCGGCAAGGCGATCGCGGCGATGACCGAGATCGACGCCTCCAGCCGCAAGATCGGCGACATCGTGGGGCTGATCCAGGAGATCGCCTTCCAGACCAACCTGCTGGCGCTCAACGCGGCGGTGGAAGCGGCGCGCGCCGGCGAGCAGGGCCGCGGCTTCGCCGTGGTGGCCACCGAGGTGCGCAGCCTGGCCCAGCGCAGCGCCGGCGCGGCGAAGGAGATCAAGGGCCTGATCAGCGACAGCGAGGAAAAGGTGCGTACCGGTTCCGAGCTGGTCAACCAGTCAGGCAAGGCGCTGGCCGAGATCGTCGACAGCGTGAAGAAAGTCACCGACATCGTGGCCGAGATCGCCGCGGCCAGCCATGAGCAGTCCGCCGGCATCGACCAGGTCAACAACGCCGTGATGCAGATGGACGAGATGACCCAGCAGAACGCCGCGCTGGTCGAGGAAGCCTCGGCCGCTGCCCGCGCGATGCACGAGCAGGCCGACGAACTGGCACGCCAGGTGGCGTTCTTCCAGGTCGCCGACAGCGGCCAGGCGGCGCCGGCCAAGGCGCCGGTCGCGGCCGCCGCCGCGGTGGAGACTGCCGCGGTATTGGCCGCCGTGCGCAAGGCGCAGCCGGCACGCGCGATGGCCGAGGCGGACGCCGCCGCGGCTGGTGCGTGGAAGGAGTTCTGAGCATGAACGCGACGGTCGACATGCCCGTCGCCGAGCTCGCCGGCGGTCCGCGCCTGGGCGACAGCGAGTTCGAGTTCCTGCGCAAGTTCGTCTACACCCATTGCGGCATCTCGCTGGGCGAGCACAAGCGGCAACTGGTGCAGGGGCGGCTGTTCCGTCGCCTGCGCGCGCTGGGCCTGCAGCAGTTCAGCAGCTATTGCGAGCTGCTGCAGCGCGATCCGCAAAGCGAACTGGGCGAACTGGCCAGCGTCATCAGCACCAATGTGACCTCGTTCTTCCGCGAGGTGCACCACTACGACCTGCTGGTTGCCGAGCTGCTGCCGCGCTGGCTGGAAGACAAGCGTCGCAGCGGCGAGCGCCTGCGCATCTGGTCGGCGGGCTGCTCCACCGGCGAGGAGCCCTACGCGCTGGCGATGGTGCTGGCCGAGGCGATCGAGCAGCACGGCGCCAGCGGCGTGGACGCGAAGATCCTCGCCACCGACCTCTCGCCGCAGGCGCTGGAAACCGCGCGCCGCGGCGTCTATCCGCTGGACCGCCTCGGCGGCATCAGCGACGCCCATCGCCGCCGCTGGATGCTGCGCGGCTCGGGCGAGTACGAAGGCCTCGCCAGCGTGCATCCGACGCTGCGCGAGCTGGTCACCATCCAGCCGTTGAACCTGCTCCACGAATGGCCGATGAAGGGCCCGTTCGACGCGATCTTCTGCCGCAACGTGGTGATCTATTTCGACCAGCCGACCAAGCAGCGCCTGTTCCGTCGCTACGCGGAGCTGTTGCCGGTCGGCGGCTACCTGTTCCTGGGCCACAGCGAGTCGCTGCACGGCATCAGCGAGGATTTCGAACTGATCGGCCGCACGGTCTACCGGAAACGCGGTTGATGGACGTGCAGCTGGCCGATCGACGCAAGGCGCCCGCGATTTCGGCGGCACCGCCGGGCTTCGAGCACCTGCGGCGCTTCTGGGACCCGGCGCAGGGCTGCATGACGGTCAAGGTGCTGCCCGGCGAGTTCTACGTCAGCGACCAGGAAGAAATGCTCAGCACCGTGCTGGGCTCGTGCGTCTCCGCCTGCATCCACGACGTGCGCCGCGGCATCGGCGGCATGAACCATTTCATGCTGCCCGAACCGGTCGGCGAGCGCGACAACTGGTCCTCCACCGTGGGCCGCGCGGCGCGCTACGGCTCGGACGCGATGGAGCAGCTGATCAACGCGATCCTCAAGGCCGGCGGCCAGCGCGCCGACCTGCGCGTGAAGGTATTCGGCGGCGGCCGCGTGCTGGCGCGCATGAGCGACGTGGGCCAGCGCAACATCGAGTTCGTGCGCCGCTACATCGCGGCGGAGAACCTGGAGCTGGTGGCGTCGGATCTCGGCGACGTGTTCCCGCGCCAGGTGCAGTTCTTCCCGCACAGCGGCCGCGCCCGCGTGCGCCTGCTCCGGCGCAGCGACGACGTGGCGCTGGTGGCCGGCGAGAGCGGTTACCTCAAGCGTTTGGCAAACGATCCGATAAAGGGTGAGGTGGAGCTGTTCTAGTGGCGGCGGCGGGGGCCGGAAGTGGCCGCACTGCTTCCGCCTCCGCGCTCGCGGCTCGTTTCGCACCACCCTCGACAAGACAAGGCAGAGAAGCAGGCAATGACAAGGGTGCGCGTTCTGGTGATCGACGATTCCGCATTGGTGCGCAAGCTGATGTCGACGATGCTTGCCTGCGATCCGGAGATCGAGGTGGTCGGCGCTGCCGCCGACCCGCTGATCGCCCGCGAGAAGATCAAGCAGCTCAACCCCGACGTGCTGACCCTTGACGTGGAGATGCCGCGCATGGACGGCATCACCTTCCTGGAAAACCTGATGCGGCTGCGGCCGATGCCGGTGGTGATGGTGTCGTCGCTGACCGTGGAAGGCGCCGATGTCACCTTGCGAGCGCTGGAAATGGGCGCGGTGGATTTCTTCGCCAAGCCCGACCACGACCTGGCCAGCCGCTTCGGCGAATGCGCGCAGGAGATCTGCGACAAGGTGAAGCTCGCCGCGCGCACCCGCCCGCGCGCGCGGACCACGGTGCGCAAGCTGGACGTGGCGCCGCGCCTGTCTGCCGACGCCGTGCTGCCGCGGGCACAGACCGCCGGCAGCCGCGGCGGCAGTCCGATCATCGCCATCGGCGCCTCCACCGGCGGCACCGAGGCGGTGCGCGTGGTGCTGGAGGCGATGCCGCCGGATGCGCCGCCGATCCTGGTCACCCAGCACATCCCGGCTGCGTTCAGCGGCCCGTTCGCCGCGCGCATGGATCGCTGCTCGGCGATGCGCGTGTGCGAGGCGCAGGATGGCCAGCCGATCCAGTCCGGCCATGCCTACATCGCCCCCGGCAGCCACCACCTGCTGGCGATGTGGGACGGCGCGAAATACGTCTGCCGCCTGCACGACGGCCCGCCGGTGAACCGGCACAAGCCCAGCGTGGACGTGCTGTTCCGTTCGCTGGCCGCCAGCGCGGGCGCGGCCACGCTGGCCGTGCTGCTGACCGGCATGGGCGACGACGGCGCCCGCGGCCTGCTGGAACTGCGCCAGGCCGGTGCCGCCACGCTGGTGCAGGACGAGGCCAGTTCGGTGGTGTGGGGCATGCCCGGTGCTGCCTGGAAACTCGGTGCCGCCGGCGAAATGCTGCCGCTGGACCACATCGCGCCGCGCCTGCTGGCGCTGGCGCGCCAACCGCTAGCCGGCGCCATGCGCGCCTGATCCGGGGATTCGATCATGACTTTCACGCCCTCCCTTCTTGCCGGACGCCCGCTTGCCGGCGTCGCCGCCAGCGCGCTGGCGCTTGGGCTGTCGCTGCTGTGGCACCCGGCCTGGCTGGCGCCGCTGCTGGTGGTGCTGCTGACCGTGGTGTGGATCGTGGAGACCTGCCACCGCGCCGAACCGGCCGCCGAACCGGTACCGGCCATCCATGCCGGGCCGGTGCGCGAGGCGCTGGAAGACGTGCGCGGCGCGCTGGTCGACGAACTCGGCCACGCCAGCCGCGAACTGCACCAGGGCCTGGGCCTGCTGCGCGATGCCGTCTCCGAGCTCGGCGGCGGCTTCGACGGCCTCTCCAACAAGACCGCGCTGCAGCAGTCGCTGCTCAAGCAGATCATCGAGGTGCAGGACGGCGGCGTGTCGATCCAGGATTTCGCCAGCCGCACCGGCGACCTGCTGGAGCACTTCGTCGGCATGATCGTGCAGATGTCGCGCGAGAGCCTGCGCATCGTCTACCGCATCGACGGCATGGCCAAGGAGATGGATGCGGTGTTCGGCCTGCTGAAGAACGTCAACACGATCGCCGAGGAAACCAACCTGCTGGCGCTCAACGCCGCGATCGAGGCGGCGCGCGCGGGCGAATCCGGCCGCGGCTTTGCCGTGGTGGCCGGGGAGATCCGCAACCTGGCCAGCAACTCCAACCAGTTCAACGAACAGATCGGCAGCCACGTCGAGCGGGCGCGCGCAGCGATGGAGCAGCTGCGCGGCCTGGTCGGCACGATGGCCTCGCAGGATCTCAACGTGGCGCTGTCGGCCAAGGGCGGCATCGACGCGATGATGGCCCACGTCACCGAGAGCGACGCGCGCACCAGCGCGGTGGCCGACCAGGTGGTGGAGATCAACCGCGGCCTGGGCAGCGACGTCTCCACCACGATCCGCTCGCTGCAGTTCGAGGACATCCTGAGCCAGCTGATCACGCAGACCCGCGCGCGGCTGGTGGAACTGCAGGAAATCACCGCCGATTGCACCCGCGACATCGAAGAGCTGGCCTGCGCATCGATGGACGCCGAGGCGCTGGACGAGCGCGCGCGACGCGTGCGTTCACGCCTCGCGGTACAACGCGAAAAGGCGCGCCTGCGCTCGCGCGGCCCGGCCCTGCAAAGCAGCATGGACGCCGGCGAAATCGAACTTTTCTGAGGATTGGCCATGATTGTTCACCACGACAGCGAAAGCGATTGCCTCAGCCTGCAACTGGGCGAGCGCTTCGATTTCAGCATCCACCGCGAGTTCCACGACGCCTGCCTCGGCGCCGGCCGCGTGGCACGCAGCTACCTGATCGATCTGGCCGAAGTCACCCACATGGACAGCTCCGCGCTGGGCATGCTGTTGCTGCTGCGCGAACACGCCGGCGCGGACCACGCGGACATCCGCATCGTCAACGCCGGCACCGAACTGCGCGGCACCCTGCGCGTGGCGGGTTTCGACAAGCTGTTTGTGTTGCATTGAGGGGCAAGGGATCAGCTTCAAGAGAGCCCTGTCCCCCCACGGCATTTCCCGCAGGGGCCCGCTCGCGGGCGATGCCTTTGCGAGTCCCCGCGCTGATCCCCAATCCGGACAAGAGAGCATCGCCCGCGAGCGCGCTCCTGCGGGACTCACACAGTAAAAAGGCTCCCGAGGGAGCCTTTTTTGCTGTTGATGGAAACCGGCAGGTTTACCAGGAGCGCACCTTCACCACGCTGGCGGTGAAGCTGGCGATGTTGCGCTCGTAATGGAACAGGCGGCCGAGGTCGAACGACACCGACTGGCCCGGGGTGATGTTGGAGGTGCCGGCCGGCCAGGCCTGCTTGGACTGCAGGACGTTGCCCGCGTCGTCCTTCAGCTCGATGCGGATCTGCGCCGCCGACGGCGTGGCGCAGCTGTTCACCAGTTGGCCGCGCAGGCTCAGCTTGCCGGCCAGGCCGCTGGCGGCCGACGGGGTGAACTCGGTGATGGCGAAATCCTTGACGGTGCACTCGGCGTGGACCGCCATCGGCGCCAGCAACAAAGCGGTGGTCATGAGCAGAGTTTTCATGGGTCGATGCATCCCCTGGGGTTTTGTGGTGAGTACTACCGTGTTCGGCCGGCGCGGGAAAATCTTTAGCCCCGCGCCCCATCGCCGCCGGAGCGGGACGGCGGGACAGGGCCCGGCAGGGGGCGCCGCGGCAGTGCGGGCGGGCGCGGATCAGGTCGTCAGCGGGGTCGAACGGGCGTCACAGCCACTTGTTGCGCTTCAGGGCCGCGTAGATGCCGCCCACCACGCCGGCCATCACCACGATGATCGCCGGGTATGCCCACGGCTGACCCAGCTCGGGCATGTGCTGGAAGTTCATGCCGTACCAGCTGGTGAGCAGGGTCGGCGCGGCCAGCATGGCGGCCCAGCCGGCGAGTTTCTTCATCACCTCGTTCTGGCCGAAGGTGACCAGCGAGAGGTTGACGTTGATCGCGGCGGTGAGCATTTCGCGCATTGCGCTGATCGATTCGTTGACGCGGAACACGTGGTCGTAGACGTCGCGGAAGTAGGGCCGCAGCTCGTCGGGGATCAGACCCTGGTGCAGCCGCACCAGCTGGCTGGTGATGTCCTGCAGCGGGGCCACGGCCAGACGAAGCGTCATCAGGTCGCGCTGCATGTCGTAGAGCCGGTGCACCGTGCTGCGCTTGAAGGTCTCGGCGAAGATGTCCTGCTCGAGCAGGCCCAGCTCTTCGCGGAAGTCGCGCACGATCGGCAGCAGGTTGTCGACGATCAGGTCGAGCACGCCGTAGAGACCATAGCTGGGTCCGTTGGCGAGCAGCTCGGGCACGTTCTCGCAGGCACGCCGCGCCGGGGCGTACGACAGCGAGGCACCGTGGCGCACGGTGACCAGGTAGCGCGCGCCGAGGAAGATCTGCGTCTCGCCGAACTTCAGCTCGGCCTCGATCAGCTGCGCGGTCTGCACCACCAGGAACAGGGAGTCGCCGTAGGTCTCGATCTTGGTGCGCTGGTGGGCGGTGTGCGCGTCCTCGATCGCCAGGTCATGCAGGCAGAACTCCTCCTGCAGTTTTTCCAGCAGCGGCTCGTCCGGCTCGTGCAGGCCGACCCAGACGAAGGTGTCCGGCGCTGCCAGCACGTCGCTGATGGCGTCCAGGCTGATTTCGCCGAGGCGCGTGCCGTCGCGTTGGTAGGCGATGCAGTTGACCACCATCGGTTCGGCAACGGGCGCAAGTGCAGCAGGCGATGGCGAGGTCGGGAGCATGCCCCATGATGCCGTGCCCGCCGTGGCGGGGCAACGCGCGCGGGGTCAGCGGTTGCGGCGCAGGCCCCACGCCAGCGCAAGCCAGCACGGCAGCGCGAACAGCAGCCACGGCTGGTTCTGCTGCACCGTGCCGGGCAGCAGGTGCAGCGCGAGCGCGGCGAGCATGGCCAGCAACTGCAGCACGATCAGGCCGTCGACGAAGCGCGAGGCGGCGAAGCCGCGACGCGTGCGCCACAGCGTGGGCAGCAGCAGCCACGCCAACGGATTGAACAGCAGCAGGTTGGCGTTGGCCCAGGCGGAGTGGTGCGTGGTCAGCGTCCACAGGCCCAGCAACACCACGCCGACAAGACCGGCCAGCAGCAGGAACAGCGTGCCGAGCAGGGCATGGCCGAGCGGCCACCACAGCCGCGTGGCCAGCAGCAACGCACCCAGCAGCAGGCCCGCCGCGCCCAATGGCATGCGCAGGTCGGGCGGCGAGGCCGGCGGCGGAACGAGGCGGTTGGGCGACACCACGCGCTCGTCCTTTACCAGCGGTCGGCTGTCGCCGCCCGGCCCGGTGACCTGCACGTGGCGCAACTGCGTTTGCAGGACGGCGGGCAGGAAACTCTCCTGCCACGCCGTCAACGGCTGGTCGGCGTAGGGCCCCAGGCCCAGGTCCAGCATCAGCATCAGCCAGGGTTGCGCGCTCATCAGCCGCACCGTCTGCTGGCGATAGGTGAATTCACCCGCACGCGCCTGCAACTGGCTTTTCACGGCGCCGTCGAGTGCGCGATCGAAGGCGTCGCGCACGCGGGTGGTGCAGTTGTCGGCGTAGTAGTCGTAGTCGTAGACGGCGTTCTGCGGGCGCAGGTTCCACAGCAGGTCGTCGCGCAGGCGGGCGGCCTGGTCGGCGTCCAGCGCCAGCCGTTGGCGTGTCACCGAGCGGCCGACTTCGGCGTAGTAGGCCTCCTCCGGCGCGCTGGCTTCGGCGTCCATCATGTAATGCATGCGGCCGCGCGCGAAGTTGAGGAGAAAGTTCTTTTCCTCGAAGTCGAACACGCCGTAGTTGAAATTGACCGACTCGCCCGAGACGCGATCGCGCACCTCGATGGCGTCGTGGCCGAAGCGCTCCCAGTAGATGTCGCCGGGGCCGTAGGTCACCAGCGACACCTCGAGGTCGGTACCGGGCGCCTCGGCGATGCCGGCGTGCGCCGGTGCCAGTGCGGTGAGCACGAGCAGGGCGAACATGACGGCGATTCGGCGGAGCGGGTCCATGCGCCGGATCAGGAGGCCAGCAGGCCGGGTTGCCGGACCACGCGGAACTGCTGCACGCGGCGGTCGTCCGCCGCGGTGACGTGGAACAGGTAGTCGCCCATCGCGACTTCTTCGCCGACCTCGGGCAGGTGGCCGAATTCGGCGGTGACCATGCCGCCGACGGTGTCGTATTCCTCGTCGGGGAAGCCGGCGCCGGTCTGCTCGTTGAAATCCTCGATCGGGGTCAGCGCGCTCACCAGCCAGTCGCCGCCGGGCTGTTCGTGCATCAGCTCGGGTTCTTCCTCGTCGTCGTGCTCGTCGTCGATCTCGCCGACGATCTCCTCCAGCACGTCCTCGATGGTCACCAGGCCGGCGACGCCGCCGTATTCATTGACCACCAGCGCCATGTGGTTGCGGCTGAGGCGGAACTCCTCCAGCAGCACGTTGAGCCGCATCGACTCGGGGATCAGCACGGCCGGGCGCAGGATCGAGCGGATGTCGAAGTGTTCGGTCGCGCCGAAGTACTTCAGCAGATCCTTGGCCAGCAGGATGCCGAGGATCTCGTCCTTGTCCTCGCCGTGCACGGGGAAGCGCGAGTGGCCGGATTCGACCACGGTGGCCAGCAGGTCGGACAGGGAAGAGTCCGCCGCGAGCATCACGATCTGCGCGCGCGGCACCATGACGTCGTCGACATCCAGCTCGGTGACCTTGATCGCCCCCTCGACCATGGTGAGGGTGTCGACGGAGAGCAGGCCGTTGCTCTGCGCGGCGCGCAACTCCTCAAGCAACTCGTTGCGGTTGCGCGGCTCGCCGGAAAACAGGTGGCCCAGTCGATCCCACCAGGTGCGGTGGGCCGGGCCGCTGGTACTGCCAGGGTCGTCGTTCATCACTCGTTGAAAATCAGCCCGGACGCGGGCGGAAGCTTGATTCTAGCGGAAAAATCCATCCTGGCCCGGCAGGGGCGCACGGTATGCGCGATCGCCCGGGGGCCGCGCAGGGCGGGCACGGCCCGTCATCGTCGTACGGCGAAATGGCGGCGGGCCGGGTCCGCCCTGCAGCATTCAGGTGTACGGGTCGGCGATGCCGAGGCCGGCCAGGATGCGTGTTTCCAGCGCTTCCATGGCCTCGGCCTCGGTCTCCACGATGTGGTCGTAGCCGAGCAAGTGCAGCACGCCGTGTACCGTGAGATGGGCCCAGTGGTCGCGCGGCAATTTGCCCTGTTCGGCGGCCTCGCGCAGCACCACCGGCGCGCAGATCGCCAGATCCCCGATCAGCGGCAGCACCACGCCGGGCGGCAGCTCGGCGGGGAACGACAGCACATTGGTGGCGTAGTCCTTGCCGCGGTAGTCGCGGTTGAGCGTACGGCCCTCTGCGGCATCGACGATGCGGATGGAAAGCTCGGCCGGCTTGCGCCGTTTGGCTCCGCGCAAGGCCGCCTCGACCCAGCGGCGGAAGCTGGCCGGTGCGGGCAGGCCGGCCCGCGGCACGGCGTAGCCGAGGTGGACAAGGGTGGGAATAGGGAATAGGGAATGGGGAATGGCAAGAGCGGGGCGAGGCATGTCTGGGCGTCCGAAGCGGAGATTGAGAGTCAGTGCTTTTCCCTATTCTCTATTCCCGATTCCCCATTCCCTGCCTCCTCGAACGCCTCGTAGGCGCGCACGATCTTGGCCACCAGCGGATGGCGCACCACGTCGCGCGAGGTGAAGAAGGTGAAGCTGATGCCGGCCACGCCGCGCAGCACTTCGATCGCCTGGCGCAATCCGGAGCGCGTGTTGCGCGGCAGGTCGACCTGGGTGACGTCGCCGGTGATCACCGCCACCGTGCCGAAGCCGATCCGGGTGAGGAACATCTTCATCTGCTCGACCGTGGTGTTCTGCGCCTCGTCGAGGATCACGTAGGAATCGTTCAGGGTGCGTCCGCGCATGTACGCCAGCGGCGCGATCTCGATCACGTTGCGCTCGATCAGCTTGGCCACCTTCTCGAAGCCGAGCATCTCGTACAGCGCGTCGTACAGCGGACGCAGGTAGGGATCGACCTTCTGTGACAGATCGCCGGGCAGGAAGCCCAGCTTCTCGCCGGCCTCCACCGCCGGGCGCACCAGGATCAGCCGCTGCACCCGGTTCGCCTCCAGCGCCTCGACCGCGCTGGCCACGGCCAGGTAGGTCTTGCCGGTGCCGGCCGGGCCCACGCCGAAGTTGATGTCGTGGCTGGCGATGGCGTGCAGGTAGCGCGCCTGGTTCGGGCCGCGGCCCTTGATCACGCCGCGCTTGACCTTGATGACCACTTCCTGGGCGCCTTCGGCGGCCGACTCGGTGATCGCGTCGATGCCCGATTCGGCCAGATGCAGGTTGATCTTCGCGCCGGTCAGCGCCTCGCCGGCGGTGCTGGCGTACAGCGCGCGCAGCACATTTTCGGCGGCGCGCGCCGGCGGGTTCTCGCCGATCACCTGGAAGATGCTGCCGCGGTGGTTGATCTCCACGCCGAGGCGCAGCTCGATCTGGCGCAGGTGCTCGTCGAACGGCCCGCACAGGTTGGCGAGGCGTGCGTTGTCGTCGGGGTCGAGGGTGAAGTCGCGCTGGTTGAGTTCGCTCATAGGGGCGCGAGCGTAGCGCGCAGGCGCCGGAAGGACCATGCCGGTGGCGGTCGGCGCTGATGGGTTTGCAAATAATTAAACGATGAATTAATTTAGGCTCATGACTATTTCAGGCAAACGCGCAAAACCGCCGCGCCGCGCCGGACGCCCCAGCGGCGACGACCAGGATCTGCGCCGGCATCTGCTGGATGCGGCGTTGGGGCAGTTCGCGCGCACAGGCATCGCCGCCACCTCGTTGCGGGCAATCGCCACCGAGGCGGGCGTTACCCCGGCGATGCTGCATTACTACTTCGGCGACAAGGCGCGGCTGCTGCATGCCGTGATCGACGAGCGCCTGCTGCCGGCGCTGGCGCCGCTGCGCGCGCAGCTGGAGCACGCCGGCGGTGACCCGGTCGCGTTGACCGAAGCATTCGTGCGCGGGATCAGCGACGTCGTGGCAAGCCATCCCTGGCTGCCGCCGCTGTGGGTGCGCGAAGTGCTGTGCGAGGGCGGTGCGCTGCGTGAGGTACTGTTCGACCGCGCCGTGCCGGGCGTGCCGCAGCTGCTGGCGCAACGCTTCGCCGCGGCGCAGGCAAATGGACGGCTGAACCCGGCGCTGGACCCACGCCTGCTGGTCGTCTCGCTGGTCGGCCTGACCCTGTTCCCTGCTGCCGGTGCGCCGATCTGGCGACGCGCATTCGATGCCGAGTCACTCGGCCCCGAGACCATGCTTCAACACACGCTGGCCTTGCTGGGGCAGGGCGTCGGCACGACGAAACGTGGAGAACCCGCATGAAGTTCACGACCGTGATCTGCCAGTCGCTGGCGGCGCTGGTGCTCGTCGTTCCCCCTGGTTGCAGCAAGCGGGTGCCGCAGGCGCTGGGTACGCTCGAGTTCGACCGCATCACGCTGCCGGCGCCGGCCGCCGAGCGCATCGTGGCGATCGACGTGCGCGAGGGCGAGCAGGTCAGGGCGGGCCAGCCGCTGCTGCAACTGGACCCCGCGCATACCCGCGCCCAGCTCGCAGCGGCCCAGGCCCAGCTGGAGCAGCAACGCGAACTCCTGGCCGAACTCCAGGCCGGGCCGCGCCGCGAGGACATCGCCAAGGCTCGCGCGAATCTGGCCGCGGTGCAGGCGCAGGCACGCGAGGCGCGGGCTTATTACGCGCGGCTGGCGTCCCTGAAAGGCAATGGTTACGTGGCCGCGGCCGATCTCGACCGCGCCCGCGCCGCGGCAGGCAACGCCGAGGGTCAGACATCGGCCGCACGCGCAGCGCTCGACGAGTTGTTGCACGGCACGCGTCCGGAGCAGCTCGCCCAGGCGCAAGCCGCGGTCGCGGCGGCGGAGGCGCAAGTGAGCGCGCAGCAGGTGCTGCTGGGCAAGCTGGCCGTCGTGGCGCCGCGCGCCGGGCGCATCGACGCTCTGCCGTACCGGCTGGGCGACCAGGCACCGGTCGGCGCGCCGCTGGCGATCCTGCTGGCCGGCGACGCGCCGTACGCGCGCATCTACGTGCCGGTGCAGCAGCGCGCAGGCATGCACGTCGGCGACGCCATCGACGTGTTCGTGGCCGACCGCGAAAAACCTTATGCCGGCAAGCTGCGCATGATCCGCAGCGAACCGGACTTCACCCCGTACTACGCACTGATCGGCGACGACGCGGCGCGGCTCAGCTATCTCGCCGAAGTCGCGCTGGGTGCGGACGCGGCGGAACTGCCCGCCGGCCTGCCGGTGCGCGTCGAGTTCCGCGGACCGGCGAAATGAATGCCGGCGCCGAAGGCGTGGCGATCCGCGCCCGCGGTTTGACCCGGCGCTTCGGCAAGCTGGTGGCGGTCGATCACGTCGACCTCGACGTGCCGGCGCGGCGCGTCTACGGCTTCCTCGGGCCGAACGGCTCGGGCAAGTCCACCACCATCCGCATGCTGTGCGGCTTGCTCACGCCAAGCGAGGGCGAGATCGAGGTGCTCGGCCTGAAGATTCCGGCGCAGGCCGACGAATTGCGTTCGCACATCGGCTACATGACACAGAAGTTCTCGCTGTTCGAGGACCTCGGCGTGCGCGAGAACCTGGAGTTCCTCGCCGCCATCCAAGGCGTGCCGAAGACGAAGACGAAACGCCGCGTCGACGAGCTGATCGAGCAATACCACTTCGGCGATCGCCAGCGGCAACTGGCCGGCACCCTCAGTGGCGGCCAGAAGCAGCGCCTGGCGCTGGCCTGTGCGGTGCTGCACGAGCCGCAATTGCTGTTTCTCGACGAGCCGACCAGCGCGGTCGACCCGGAATCGCGCCGCGATTTCTGGGAAAAACTCTTCGAGCTGGCCGATGCCGGCACCACGCTGCTGGTCTCCACCCACCTGATGGACGAGGCCGAGCGCTGCCACCGGTTGGCCATCCTCGACCGCGGCGCACTGGTCGCCGACGGCACGCCGCGCGAGCTGACCGCGCAACTGGAAGGGCGCACCTTCACCGTCGAAACGGACGACCCGCGGGCCGCCCAGCGCGCGCTCGCCGGCGTGGCGGGCGTGCTCGGCGTGGCCCAGGTCGGCAACATCCTGCGCGTGCTGACCGACGCCGACGGCGCCACGCCGGACATGGACAAGGCGCTGGCGACGACGGGGCACCAGGCCGCGCTGACGGCGACGCCGCCGAATCTCGAAGACGTGTTCGTCGCCGCCACGCGCCGCGACGCGGAGCGCGCCGCATGAACGGGCGGCGGCTGTGGGCGATCGTGGTCAAGGAGCTGCGCCAGCTGCGCCGCGACCGCATCACGCTGGCGATGGTGGTGGGCATCCCGGTGATCCAGCTGGTGCTGTTCGGCTACGCGATCAACACCAACCTGCGCGGACTCGACGCGGGCATCGTCGACCAGGCGAACACCGCCGGTTCGCGCGCATTGGTGATGGACATGCTCGCCACCGGCGTGGTGGCGCCGGTGGCGCAGGCGGACACGCCGCAGGAGCTGATGGCGATGATCCGCCGCGGGCAGGTCGGCATCGGCATCGTGGTGCCGCCGGATTTCGAGCGCCGCCGCATCGACGGCCGGGCGGTGGCGCAGATCCTGGTCGACGGCAGCGATACGGCGGTGCAGGCCGCCGCCGCGCAACTGATGCAGGTGCCGATCGACAGCGCCGCACCCGACATGCGTGCGCCGGCCACCAGCACGCCGGTCGGCGGGCGGATCAGCATGGTCGCCTTCTACAACCCGCAGCGGCGCTCGGCAGTCAACATCGTGCCCGGGCTCATCGGCGTGATCCTGACCATGACGATGGTGCTGTTCACCGCCATCGCGATCGTGCGCGAACGCGAGCGCGGCAACATGGAGCTGCTGATCGCCACGCCGCTGACCAGCTCGGAGCTCATGATCGGCAAGGTGCTGCCGTACGTGGCGATCGGCCTGGTGCAGACCAGCGTGATCCTGGCGCTCGGCACGTGGCTGTTCGCGGTGCCGATCCTGGGCAGCGTGCTCGACGTGTACCTGGCGTCGGGCCTGCTGATCCTCGCCAACCTTGCATTGGGCCTGCTGATCTCGACGCGTGCGCAGTCGCAGTTCCAGGCGATGCAGATGACGTTCTTCGTGTTCCTGCCGTCGATCCTGCTGTCGGGCTTCATGTTCCCGTTCGCCGGCATGCCGAAGCTGGTGCAGTGGCTCGCGGAAGTCTTGCCGCTGACCCATTTCCTGCGCCTGATCCGTGGCGTGATGCTGCGCGGCGCGGGCTTGTGGGAGATGTGGCTCGACGTGCTGGCGCTGGCGGTGTTCACGCTGGCGATGATGGCGCTGGCGATATTGCGCTTCCGCAAGCGGTTGGACTGACCTGCCGTTCCGCGTGCCGCCTCGCGCTCACAGCATGCGGTGCATCACGTACAGATCGGTGGGGCCGAGCTGGGCGTGGCGGAACGCACCGGGCACCTGGCCAACGATGCGGAAGCCGTGGCGCTGCCACAGCCGCACGGCGGTGGTATTGCTGGCGACGACGGCATTGAACTGCATGGCGCGGAAGCCGGCTCGGCGCGCCTGTTCCAGCGAGTGCTCGCACAAGGCCGACGCCACGCCCTGGCGGCGCGCTTGCGGCGCCACCATGTAGCTGCCGTTGGCCACGTGGTCACCCGGCCCCATCTGGTTGGGCGCCAGCCGGTAACAGCCCAGCGCCTGGCCGTCGCGTTCGGCCACGAAGCAGCGTGCGGGCGGCGTGGTCCACATGGAGCGGGCCTGTTCGAGGCTGATGTCGCGCGGGTAGGTGTAGGTCTCGCCGCCAGCGGCGATCGCCTGGAAGAACGGCCACACGCGAGCGAACTCGTCCGCGCCGATTTCCCGGATCACCAGCTCGCTCACGACGCCAGTGCGGCCGCGTCGTCGGACGTTTTCACCCGCCCGCGCAGCGAATTGCTCATCGCGTCGGTGATCACCACGTCGACGAACTGGCCGATCATGCGGGCGTCGCCGGCGAAGTTCACGTAGCGCATGTTCTCGGTGCGGCCGCTGAGTTCGTCCGGATTGCGGGTACTGGGCTTTTCCACCAGCACGCGCTGCACGGAGCCGACCATCGCCTCGTTGATCTTCCTGGCGTTCGCGTTGATCGCGGCCTGCAGGCGCGCGAGGCGCTCGTGCTTGACCGCCATCGGCGTGTCATCGGCGAGGTTCGCCGCCGGCGTGCCGGGGCGCGCGGAGAAGATGAAGGTGAAGCTCTGGTCGAAGCCGACGTCGTCGACCAGCTTCATGGTCTTCTCGAAATCCTCGCCGCTCTCGCCGGGGAAGCCGACGATGATGTCGGTGGACACGCAGATGTCCGGTCGCACCGCGCGCAGCTTGCGGATCTTCTGCTTGAACTCCAGCGCGGTGTAGCCGCGCTTCATCGCCGAAAGGATGCGGTCGGAACCGGCCTGCACCGGCAGGTGCAGGTAGTTGGCCAGCTGCGGCACGTTGGCGTAGGCCTCGATCAGCGAGTCGGAGAACTCCAGCGGATGCGAGGTGGTGAAGCGGATGCGACCGATGCCGTCGATCTGCGCGATCGCATGGATCAGCACGGCGAGGTCGGCGACGCCGCCGTCGAAGGTGGGGCCGCGGTACGCATTGACGTTCTGGCCGAGCAGGTTCACCTCGCGCACGCCCTGGGCGGCGAGCTTGGCCACCTCCACCAGCACGTCGTCGAACGGACGGCTGATCTCGGTGCCGCGGGTGTACGGCACCACGCAGTAGCTGCAGTATTTCGAGCAGCCTTCCATGATCGAGACGAAGGCGGTCGGGCCTTCCGCGCGCGGCTCGGGCAGGCAGTCGAACTTCTCGATCTCGGGGAAGCTGATGTCCACCTGCGGCTTGCCGGTGGCGCGTTGCGCCTCGATCAGCTGGGGCAGGCGGTGCAGGGTCTGCGGGCCGAACACCAGATCCACGTACGGCGCGCGCTTGACGATCGCCGCGCCTTCCTGACTTGCCACGCAGCCGCCGACGCCAATCACCACATGGCGGCCGTCCTGCTTGTGCTGCTTCCAGCGGCCAAGCTGGCTGAAGACCTTTTCCTGCGCCTTTTCGCGGATCGAGCAGGTGTTGATCAGGATCACGTCCGCCTCTGACTCGTCCTGGGTCAGCTCCAGCCCGTGCGAGGCCTTCAGCACGTCGGCCATCTTGGCCGAGTCGTACTCGTTCATCTGGCAGCCGTGGGTCTTGATGAAAAGCTTGCCGCTCATCGCGTGGGTACCGTGATTCCAGGGCGGATGCGCGATCCGCGGAACCGCGCAGTGTACTGCGCGGCCCGTGTGCCTGCCAGATCAAGCACTTGCGGCCGCCACGGAGGTTGCGGCGCCGCCCTGGCCACGGTCGTGGAATGAGACTTGCGCACTTGGCGCTGGCCGCGCGTGGCGGCACACTGCGCCCATGTCCGGTGCCGCCAGTCACGGGGGACGCGTCGATCGGCCTGTTCGCGGTTTCCCCTTGCGTTCGATCCTTGTCGGGGTCGCGCTGCTGGCTGCCTGCCTGTTGGCCACGGCGGCCCGCGCCGGCACCTTGTACCAGTGCACCGGCAGCAGCGGCGAAACCGTGTACAGCAGCGAGCGGGCGGGGTATCACGGCTGCCGCGCAATCAGCAGCTACGCCGACCCGAAGGCGACGCGCCGGGCCGCGCCGGTCGCGCGCGCATCGTTGACCGGGGTCAGCGGCCAGGTGGTCACCACGGCGCAGAGCCTTGCGGCCGATGGCGCCCGACCGGTGTCGCTGGCGCGCGTGCAAGGCGGCGCGCTGAGCACCGCACAGACACGCGAGACGGCGCGGGTAGAGCGCGAGTCGCTGGCCGCGGTGAGCAGTTCGGCGGTCAGCACGGCGAAGTTGCCGCTGGCGGCCAGGGCGGCCGGCACGCCGGGCCAGTGGCAGTATCGCGAAGCCCATGCCGACGCCGCGCCGGTCGCGCCCAAGGTGGCCGACGCCGGCGACCGCGTGCTGCGCGGGGCGGTCTATCGCATCGTGCGCGCCGACGGCAGCGTGGAATACACCAACCTGCGTCCCGCCGGCGGCAAGGGCCGCGCGGTGACCATGCTGTTCAGCTACATCTCCACCTGCGTGGCCTGCAACCTGCATTCGACGATCCGCTGGGATCGCGTGGCGCTGAACCTCGACGCGTATGCCGACACGATCCGCGCGGCCAGCATCGAGTACGGCGTCGACGAGGCGTTTCTGCGCGCGATCATCCATGCCGAGAGTGCGTTCAACCCGCGTGCGCTGTCGCTCAAGGGCGCCCAGGGGCTGATGCAGCTGATGCCCGGCACGGCCAGCGACATGGGCGTGCTCGATGCCTTCAATTCCGCCCAGAACATCCGCGGTGGCGCCCGCTACCTGAGCCTGTTGCTGCGCGATTTCGACGGCAGCGAGCGGCTGGCCGCAGCGGCCTACAACGCCGGGCCGGGGGCGGTGCAGCGCTACAAGGGCGTGCCGCCGTATGCGGAGACCCAGGTCTACGTGGAGCGGGTGGAAACCCTGCGCAAGCGTTACGGCGCGGCGATCCATCCGCCGCTGGCTTCGCGCGGGCCGGGCTGACGCCCGCCCGCCGCGGTGACCCGCTCAGGGCTGGCTGGAGAGACTGCCGTCCATCGGCGGGCGCTGTGCCAGCGTGACCGTGACCTGGAACGGCGTGCCGTCACGCAGGCCGGAGATCTGCACCTGGCTGCCGGGCTTGAGCGTGGCCTCGCGGCGGCGCAGGTCGGCCGGGCCCATGATGTCGTCGTTGCCGATGCGCAGCAGGATGTCTCGCGGCTTGATCCCCGCCTGCGCGGCCGGACCGCCGGAGTACACCGCGATGACCTGTGCGCCGCGCGCGGCAGCGGGCAGGCCGCTGTCCGCCGCCACCGGCACGAAGGCGTAGTCGGCACCGAGCCAGCCGCGCACCACGTGGCCGGTGGTGATCAATTGATCGAGCACCTTGGTGGCGGTGGCCACCGGGATCGCGAAACCGATGCCCTCCGCGTTGGCGGCCTGACCCTTGCCGATCAGCAGGGTATTGATGCCGACCAGCTGCCCCTGCGTGTTGACCAGCGCGCCGCCGGAGTTGCCCAGGTTGATGGCCGCATCGGTCTGGATGAAGTCCTCGGCGCTGGAACTGTTCAACTGCCGCCCGATCGCGCTGACGATGCCCATCGTCACGGTCTGGTTGAGGCCGAACGGGTTGCCGATCGCCAGCACCACGTCGCCGGGGCGCAACTGGCTGGGGTCGGCCATGTGGATCACCGGCAGGTTGCTGGCGTCGATCTTGAGCACGGCCAGGTCGGTCTCGCGGTCGGAACCGACCAGCCGCGCCTTGGCGATGCGGCCGTCGTAAAGCAGCACCTGGATATCGGCAGCGTTGGCGATCACGTGGTTGTTGGTCAGCACGTAGTCGTTGCCGCGGGCGCTGACGATCACGCCCGAGCCCAGCGTCTGCTCGCGATGCTGGTAGGTCGTCGGCTGGCCGCCGAACAGCTGCTGCAGCACCGGGTTGTCGTACATGCGCAGCGCTTGCTCGGTGACGATCTTGTTGGCATAGATGTTCACCACCGACGGTGCCGCGGCGGCCACGGCGTCGGCGTACGATACCGGCGCCGCGCCCGCCTGCTCGTGCCGGGTCGGCGCGACCGCCGCCGGAGCGAGCCCCAGGCGCGCGCGCAGGCGCTCGCCGCTGCCGGGCCAGAACAGGCCGATCACGAAGGCCAGCGCCAGTCCAAGGATGACGAAGCGGGCAATGAACAGAAGGGTGCCGGCGGCATGTTTCATGTCGGGGAGAACGTTCCGGCGAGTCGTGGCGGGGGAGGCACCGGGCAGAGTCCGGCAGGCATCCGGTTTATTGTACGGCGCGGCCCCTGACGCTACACTAACGCGATTTTTGCGGGGCCTGAAACCCCGTCCTGGCATGACCTTGCAAGTACCGGAGAGCCTGATGGCGAACGAAGTCGTCGACCACGGCCGCCGCCGATTCCTGACCGCAACCACCGCAGTGGTGGGTGGCATCGGGGTCGTCTCGGCGGCAGTGCCCTTCATCAAGTCGTGGGAGCCCAGCGCGCGGGCCAAGGCCGCCGGCGCTCCGGTTACCCAGTCGCTCAAGAAGATCGAGAAGGGCCAGCAGCTGATCGTGGCCTGGCGCAGCCTGCCGGTCTTCATCGTCAACCGCACGCCGGCCCAGCTGGCGCAGTTGCCGAAGGAAGACCCGCTGCTGGTCGATCCCAAGTCCGAGGTCGAGCAGCAGCCCAAGTACGCGCAGAACGAGACGCGCTCGATCAAGCCCGAGTGGCTGGTGATGGTCGGCATCTGCACCCACCTGGGCTGCGTGCCGGACTTCTACGGCGAGATCAAGCCCGAGCCGTTCGACCCGAACTGGAAAGGCGGCTACTACTGCCCCTGCCACCACTCGCGCTACGACATCGCGGGCCGGGTCTACAAGAACGTGCCGGCGCCGAAGAACATGCAGGTTCCGCCGTACCACTTCGTGGACGACACCACCGTGCAGATTGGCGTTGATCCGAAGGAGGCTGGCTGATGGCCAACGTATTCAGCAACATCGGCGACTGGGTCAACGAGCGCGCCCCCGGCATGATGCCGATGTACCGCGCCCACATGACCGAGTACTACGCGCCGAAGAACTTCAACCTCTGGTACTACTTCGGTTCGCTGGCTCTGCTGGTGCTGGTCAACCAGATCGTCACCGGCATCTTCCTCACCATGAACTACACCCCGAGCGCGGCGGGAGCCTTCGACTCGGTGCAGTACATCATGCGCGACGTGGAGTGGGGCTGGCTGATCCGCTACATGCACTCCACCGGCGCATCGCTGTTCTTCGTGGTGGTGTTCCTGCACATGTTCCGCGGCATGATGTACGGCTCGTACAAGAAGCCGCGCGAGCTGGTGTGGCTGCTCGGCATGCTGATCTTCCTGGTGCTGATGGCCGAGGCCTTCATGGGCTACGTGCTGCCGTGGGGCAACATGTCGTTCTGGGGCGCCAAGGTGATCATCTCGCTGTTCGGCACGCTGCCCTACATCGGTTCGGGGCTGGAGCAGTGGATCATGGGCGACTTCCTGCCCGGCGATGCCACGCTCAACCGCTTCTTCGCCCTGCACGTGATCGCGCTGCCGCTGGTGCTGCTGCTGCTGGTAGTGCTGCACATCGCCGCGCTGCACGAGGTTGGCTCGAACAACCCGGACGGCGTGGAGATCAAGAAGGGTCCCAAGGGCAACCGCTGGGATGCGCTCAAGCCCGCCGACGGCATCCCGTTCCATCCGTATTACACGGTGAAGGATCTGGTGGGCGTGGGCTTCTTCCTGCTGATCGCCGCGTTCATCATCTTCTTCGCGCCGACGTTCGGCGGCTGGTTCCTGGAGCATGACAACGCGATCCCGGCCAACAACCTGCTGACTCCGCCGGAGATCAAGCCGGTGTGGTACTTCACTCCGTTCTACGCGATCGTGCGCATGATTCCGTCCTTCCTCGGCTCGGCCGTGTGGGGCGTGCTGGCGATGTTCAGCGCGATCGCGGTGCTGTTCGCGATGCCCTGGCTCGATCGCGGCAAGGTCAAGTCGATCCGTTACCGCGGCACCGGCTACAAGGTGGCGCTGACGGTCTTCGTGCTGTCGTTCTTCGGGCTCGGTGCGGTCGGTGCAGGCGTCACGGCGGAGGTCATCCCGGCGTGGTTCGGCAATGTCGACCTCACGTTCTGGGAGAACCTGTTCGGACGGCTGATGACGCTGCTGTATTTCGGTTTCTTCGTTTTCCTCTGGGCCTATACCTATTTCGGCTGGGAGACGACCAAGCCGGTTCCGGATCGGGTGACCACGCATGACTAAGCTGCCAACGACGATGAAGCATTTTCTTTCCGGTATCGCGCTGGCACTCGGCCTGTTCGTCGGCACGCTGCCGGCGCACGCAGCCGAGAGCGCCAAGGTCGAGTTGATGAAGTCCGGCGCCGACGTGCGCGACCAGGCTTCGCTGCAACGCGGCGCGCGGCTGTTCTTCAACTATTGCGTCGGCTGCCACTCGCTGAAGTACGTGCGCTATTCGCGCATGGCCGAGGACCTGGGCCTGACCGAAGACGAGGTGATGAAGAACCTCAACTTCACCGGCGCCAAGTTCCAGGAGCCGGTGGTCTCGCACATGCCGGCAGCGCTGGCCGGCACGTGGTTCGGCAAGGCTCCGCCGGATCTCTCGCTGGAAGTGGATGCCAAGGGCGCCGACTGGGTCTACACCTACCTCAACACCTTCTACCTCGACCCGAAGAGCCCGATCGGCTGGAACAACACCACCTTGCCCAATGCCGCCATGCCGTTCCCGCTGTGGGAGCTGCAGGGCATGCAGACCGCGCAGATGAAGCCGGCGAAGGATGGCGAAGCCGCGGGCGTGGAGAAGCTGGTGCTGTCGCACCCGGGCAAGATGACCCCGGCGCAGTTCCAGCAGGCCACCCGTGACCTGACCAGCTTCCTGCAATACGTCTCCGAGCCGGCGGCGCTGCAACGCCACCATTACGGTATCTGGGTGCTGCTGTTCCTGGCCCTGTTCACCTTCCTGGCGGCGCTGCTCAAGAAGGAATACTGGAAAGACGTCCACTGAGCCGCAAGGCACTGCGGACGCGGCGGCCACGGGCCGCCGCGTCTGTCTCACCGATGGGGAAATCGCGCATGGTTCAAAACCCCCGCTTGCGTAACGCATTGACGCTGTACACCACGGCCGATGACATCCAGTGCCATCGTGCCCGACTGGTGCTGGCCGCCAAGGGGGTCAGCTACGAACGGGTGCTGGTGGACCACGCCCGGCCACCGCAGGACCTGCTCGATCTCAACCCGTACGGCAGCACGCCGACCCTGATCGACCGCGACCTGACGTTGTTCGATACCGCGGTGGTGTGCGAATACATCGACGAGCGCTACCCGCACCCACCGCTGATGCCGATCGACCCGCAATCGCGCGCGCGCCTGCGCGTGGCGGCCGTGCGGATCGAGAAGGACTGGTTGCCCGAGGTGGACAAGATCCGCGCAGGCGGCCGTCCGGCGGATGCGGCACGCAAGCGGTTGCGCGAACACCTGCTCTCCACGGTGCCGCTGTTCAAGGCCTCGCGGTTCTTCCTCAACCCCGAGATGAGCCTGGCCGATTGCCTGGTGGCGCCGGTGATCTGGCGGCTGCCCTGGCTCGGCGTGGATCTGGGCCGCGAGGGCAAGTCGATCGTCGATTACGGCGAGCGCCTGTTCCACAGCCAGGGTTTTGCACGCAGCATGACCGACGAGGAAAAGGCCATGCGGCCGGTCCATGAGCAAGCATGACGCCATCGCCATGAGCTCGAATCGCCCGTACCTGCTGCGGGCGATCTACGACTGGATTTCCGACAACAACCTGACCCCTTACGTGCTGGTCGATGCCGGCGTGGCCGGCGTGCGGGTGCCGCCACAGGTGATCCAGAACGGCCAGGTAGTGCTCAACTTGGCTACCCGCGCGGTGGCCAACCTCGATCTCGGCAACGAATGGATCAGCTTCCAGGCGCGTTTCTCCGGGGTCAGCCAGGCGATCCAGATTCCGGTGCAGGCCGTGCTGGCGCTGTATGCGCAGGAGAACGGCCAGGGCATGATGTTTCCGGCCGAAGGCGAGGGCGGCGACACTCCGCCGAACGAGCCGCCGCCGGACGGCCCCGCCCCTGCAGCCGATGAGGGGGGCGACAAGCCCAAGCGCGCGACGCCGCACCTGCGCGTGGTGAAGTAACCCGTTGCTGCCCCGTCGGGCGGCTGCCGTTTCAGGGCTGTCGATCGGCCCGCCGCGGACGCAATGCCACGACCTTCCCCGACGAGGCTGCAAAACCGTCTTCGGGCGTGCTTGCGACTGCCAGCGGCTCGACCACCGGCAGGCTCAGGCCGGTCAGCGCGTCGCCGATCATCCACAGCCGGCCCGGCTCGCGATCGTGCCCGTCGATGCTGACTTCGAAACCGTAACCCCGCTCGACCCGGCGCAGGCCGTTGACCCGGCGCAGGCGCAGTGCACGCATGCCCACCGTCTCGTCCAGCAATTGCAGGCCGTGCAAATGGCACTGTTGTCGCGCGATCCGCACCGCGCGTTCGCGCGCCACGCTGAGCTTCAGCCACAGCCCCACGGCGGCGCCGAGCACCAGCAGCAGGACGAGGGCGGAGAAATCGGACATGCACCCAGTGTGTGGGCGCGCCGGCGCCCGCGCAAGCCAGGGTCAGAGCAATTGCAGGCGCAGCGAGAGGTCGATCGCGTGCACGTGTTTGGTCAGTGCGCCGACCGAGATGAAATCCACGCCGGTGCGGGCAAAGTCGCCGATGGTCTGCAGGTCGACGTTGCCGGAAATCTCCAGCGGCACGCGGCCGGCCGTGCGCGCCACGGCCTCGCGCATCTGCTCCAGCTCGAAGTTGTCGAGCATGATGCGGTCCACGCCGGCATGCAGGGCCTGTTCGAGCTCGTCGAGGTTCTCCACTTCGACTTCCAGCGGCAGGTCGGGGTGCAGCCGGCGCGCGGCCGACACCGCCGCGGCGATGCCGCCGGCGGCGATGATGTGGTTCTCCTTGACCAGGATCGCGTCGTACAGGCCCATGCGCTGGTTGTGGCCGCCGCCGCAGCGCACGGCATATTTCTGCGCGACGCGCAGGCCGGGCACGGTCTTGCGGGTGTCGAGCACGCGCACGGCGGTGCCGGCTACCGCGGCGACATGGCGAGCGGTGGTAGTGGCGGTGGCCGAGAGCAGTTGCAGGAAGTTGAGCGCCGTACGTTCGGCGGTAACCAGCGAGCGGGCGTGTCCGGACAGGCTGCAGAGCAGCGTGCCGGGGGCGACCTGGTCGCCGTCGCTTACCCGCCAGTCGATCTGCACCGAAGGGTCCAGCCGCCGGAAGCAGGCGTCGAACCAGGCGCTGCCGGCAATCACGGCGGCGTCACGGCAGGTGAGCCGGGCCTGCGCCCGCGCATCGGCCGGGAGCAGGGCGGCGGTGGCATCGCCCTGGCCGAGATCCTCGGTCAGGGCGCGTTCGACATCAGCGGCGATCTGGGCGGCAGCGGGCGGCGCGAAACGGGGCGTGGCGGTCATTCGGTGTCCGTGGGAGCGGTGCCGCTGGCGGGCGTGTCGTCGCCGGCCTGGCTGAGCTTGCCGACGATCGCGGTCATCGCGCGATCGAACAGTGCGTTGGCTGCCAGCACGCGCGCCTTGCCGTCCGCAAACAGGCCAGCCAGCTCGCGCGGGGCGTAATCGGCGACCTTCAGGCCGCGACGGTTGACGAACAGGTAGCGGCCGCTCATCGGGCTGATCCACGACAGCTTGGCGCGTGCCGGTGCCTCGTCGTCGAGCGTGAACTCCAGCCAGTTGCCCGGTTGCAGCGCCTGCACCTGGTACCACTCCGGGCTGTCCGGCGGCACCTCGGCCAGCTCTTCCTCTTCTTCCAGGATGTCCGCGGGTGCCGTCTGGCGGTCGATGACCGGCTGGATGCTGTCCGGGATCGCCAGCATCGCGACGTCCTCCTCGGCTGCGGCGGCGACGTCCGGCGTTTCCGACGCGGTCGTTTCGCCCAGCTGCTGGCGATAGTAGGCGTGCAGCTGGCCCAGCAGGCGTTCGACGTCCTGTTCCTGGAAAGCGACGTTGGCCAGGCCCTGGCGCAGCGCTCGTTCGATACCCGGCAGCATCTGCCGCAGGGCCTGTCGGCTGGTGGTGTCGTTGGCCGGCCGGGTGCTGGCGATGAACTCGTCGATGAAGCGCAAGGCGGTCTTGAACTCGGGCGAGTCCTCGCCCTGGCGCAGCAGGGTCAGCACCAGGTGGTTGGCCCAGGCACGCGCCAGCACGCCGTGGATCAGCGGTGGCAGCTTCTGGCTGCCGATGCGCTCGAGGATCTCGCGGGCGGCGCGGCGGCGTGCCTGTTCCAGCTTCTCGCGGCCACGCGCGGATTCGGCCACGCGCTGCTCGGCCAGCTCGGAGCGCCGCTTGTTGACGTCCTGGAACTGCTGCAGGTCGGTCAACAGGCGCTCGAAGATGCCCATGTCGTCGTCGAAATCGTGCAGCAGTTGGTCGACGATCGACTTCACCTTCTCGTGCAGGCGATGGTCGCGGTCGGACTCCTCCGACCAGCTCTTGGCCTGTTCGGCCAGGCTGTCCAGCAACCGGCGTGCCGGGTGCTGGCGGTGCGAGAACATCTTGCGGTCGAGGATCGCCGCCTTGAGATAGGGAATCTGCAGCCGCGCCAGCATCACCTGCATCGCTGCGGGCAGGTTGCGGTCCTCAAGGATGAACTCGAACAGCATGCCGACCAGGTCGATCGTGTCCTCGTCCATGCTGGCCACATGGCTGGGTCGTTCGCCGCGCAGGGCACCGATCTGGGCCAGCAGTTGGGTCTTCAGCTGCAGGACTTCGCGGCTGAGCGCGCCGGCGTCGTCGGATTCGTCGTAGTTGACCGGTCCGCTGTTGCTGATCTGGCTCTGCAGCACGCTGAGTGCGCCGAGCAGTTCGTTGACCGACGGCAGCGAACCCCCGGCCGCCGCCGTGCCGCCCCCGCTGGCCATGCGGCCACCGCCGGCGTTGCCGCGGCGTGCACTGAACAGCGCGTGCAGGGTATGCAGCAGGTCGTCGGAGATCTCGGTGCCGTCGTCCATGGCAGCCGCCGCCGTGGCCGCGGCTCCCGCCGGGGTGCCGCTGCCACCCTTGGCCTGACCGCCGCGCAGCAGGCCGTGGCGCAGCTGCGGCAACACGCCGGCGCGGACCAGCTCCGTGTTGATCTCCTGGTACAGCTCCTCCAGCAGCGACAGCACGTAGCGATCGAACAGCTTGTAGATGATCAGCTTGACGCGCATGTCTGCGCTGAGTTCCTGCAGCGCTTCGCGGAACGCCTGGGACAGTGTGGCCGGCGCCACCGGGTTGCTGGTGTCCTCGATCTTGTAGCCGCCGCAGATCACCGACAGGCGCTGGTTGACCGCGAACAGGTCACGCGCCAGGCGCGCGTCGTTCTTGCTGATCATGCTGGTGATCGCCAGCGATTCTTCCAGGTCGCTTTCGGCCACGAGGGTCAGTTCGGCGGTGCCGAGCGAGGATGGCCCCGCTGGTGCCGTGGCCTTGCCCGGGTGCGCCAGATCGCCGAGCTTGCGCGCGATGGCGTTGAGGAAGTTGCGCTCGATGCCGGGGCGACGCTTGCGCACCTCGCGCATGCCGTCGAAGTAGTGCATCTGCGCCGCGTTGTTCTCGGCCTTCTCGGCGAGGTCGAACAGGGCGTCGTCGACCTGCTCGAAGGCATTGCCCACCCACTGCTGCAGGCGCTTGTTGGCGATGCTGCGCACGGCATTGAGCAACTCGCCCACGCGCTCGCTGGACGGGTCCAGGCGCTGATTCAAGTTGACTACGCGGGTTGGCTCATTGGCCTCGTTCATCGCCCTGTTCCCCTGACCTGTAGCACGCACGGCCGGACCCTGCAGGCTTGCGCAGAGGCCGACAATAAGCCAATTCGCGCACGCCTGTCATGCCCATTCCCGCCCGCCACGACGCGCTAGCCCTGGCCGGTGGGGAAATCGGCCAGTTGCAAGGTGCCGATGCCTTCCTCCGGCAGCATCACCGGAATGCCGTCCTCGATGCGGTAAATGACCTTGCAGTCGGTGGTGATCAGCGCCTCGGCCACCCGCTCGCGCACCGGCACGCCGGCCACCGTGTCGACCTTGCCCGCGGCGATGGCCTCGTTCAGCGCCTCCAGTTGCGGGCGCGTCACCGATCGCAGCGGGGTCTTGCTGACGGGGCAGCACAGGATGTCGAGCAGGCGCTTGTCCATCATCGGGGTTCGGGTGTGTCGGGCCGGGAAAGCCCGTACAATAACGGTTTTTGGACACTCCGGCCATGACAGCAGCCACAGAAACACCACGCGTGGGCGTGGTGATGGGTTCGCATTCGGATTGGGAAACCATGCAGCACGCCGCCGACGTGCTGACCGAGCTGGGTGTGGCACACGAGGTTCGCGTGGTCTCGGCCCACCGTACGCCGGATCTGCTGTTCAGCTACGCCGAACAAGCGGCCGGGCGGGGCATCCAGGTCGTCGTTGCCGGCGCCGGTGGCGCCGCCCACCTGCCGGGCATGCTGGCAGCCAAGACCCGCCTGCCGGTGTTCGGCGTGCCGGTCCAGTCGAAGGCACTCAACGGCATGGACTCGCTGCTGTCGATCGCGCAGATGCCGGCAGGGGTTCCGGTCGGTACGCTGGCGATCGGACGTGCCGGGGCGGTCAATGCCGCCCTGCTGGCCGCCGCCGTGCTGGCCCTGCACGATCACGCGCTGGCCGATGCGCTGGATCAATGGCGCGCGCGCCAGACGCGAGCCGTGCTCGCCCAGCCGGACCCGCGGGCATGAGCGACCGCAAGCAGCCGGTGGTGGGCATCCTCGGCGGCGGGCAACTCGCCCGCATGCTGGCCGTGGCCGCCGCGCCGCTGGGCGCGAACTGCCTGGTCGTGGATGGCTCCGCCGATGCGTGCGCCGGCCAGGTGGCGCCGCTGGTGGTGGCCGGTTGGGACGATCGCGCCGCGCTGGAGGCGTTCGCCCGTCGGGTGGACGTGGTCACCTTCGATTTCGAGAACGTGCCGGCCGATACCGCGCACTGGCTGGCCGAACGGGTCGCCGTGCACCCGGCGCCCGAGGCGCTGGCGGTGGCGCAGGACCGGCTGGCCGAGAAAAACCTGTTCCGCGCCTGCGGCCTGCCCACCACCGAATTCATGGCGGTCGACACCCGCGAGCAGCTGGATCAGGCGCTGGCCGCGGTCGGCGCCCCGGCCATCCTCAAGACGCGTCGCCTGGGTTACGACGGCAAGGGCCAGTTCCGGCTGGCCACGGCGGCCGACGCGGATGCGGCCTGGGCGGCGCTGGGTGCCCAGGCGGCCACGCTGGGGCTGATCCTGGAAGCCTTCGTGCCGTTCGAGCGCGAGCTGTCGGTGATCGCCGTGCGCGGGCGCGACGGCGAGTTCCGCACCTGGCCGCTGACCGGCAACTGGCACGTCGACGGCGTGTTGTCGATGAGCCTCGCACCGGCGCCGGACCTCGGCCCGCTACAGCAGCGCGCCAGCGAGCACGCGCGCATCCTGGCCGAACGCCTGGGCTACGTCGGCGTGTTCGCGCTGGAACTGTTCGTGCGCGACGGCGAATTGCTCGGCAACGAAATGGCCCCGCGCGTGCACAACTCCGGCCATTGGACGATCGAGGGCGCGCATGCCAGCCAGTTCGAGAACCACGTGCGCGCCGTGCTCGGCCTGCCGCTGGGAGACACCAACGTGCGCGGCATGGCGGCCATGTTCAACTGGATCGGCGAGCTGCCCGATGCCGCGCCGGTGCTGCGCGGCGTGGATGCCCACTGGCATGACTACGGCAAGCAGGCGCGGCAGGGGCGCAAGGTCGGTCATGCCACCGTGTGCGCGCCCGATGCCGCCACGCTGGCGTCACGCTTGCGCGAGATCGCGCAGGCGCTGGGGCGCGAGGCGCAGGTGGCACCCGTGTTGCGTGCGCTGACGGGCCGGTAGGATCGCACCCCCGTCTGTGCGCGAGCCTTTCGTCACGTGACCCGGAACCATCGCGCACAGGGTGCGCTCGTGCAAAAGCGGGCATGAAAAAGGCGGCGCCATTGGCGCCGCCTTTTTCCGGTGAGCCGTGGGATCAGGCCAGGTTCTTCGCCGCGAAATCCCAGTTGACCAGGTTCCAGAACGCCTCCAGATACTTCGGGCGCGCGTTGCGGTAGTCGATGTAGTAGGCGTGCTCCCACACGTCGGCGGTGAGCAGCGGCTTGTCGCTGCCGGTGATCGGCGTACCGGCGTTGGACGTGTTCACGATGCCGAGCGAGCCATCCGGGCGCTGCACCAGCCAGGTCCAGCCGGAGCCGAAGTTGCCGGCGGCGGATTTGCTGAACTCATCCTTGAACTTGGCCACCGAGCCGAACGCCTTGTTGATCGCGTCGGCGAGCTTGCCGGTGGGTTCGCCGCCACCGTTCGGGCTCATCGAGTTCCAGTAGAAAGTGTGGTTCCAGGTCTGCGCGGCGTTGTTGAAGATGCCGCCGGAAGACTTGCGGATGATGTCCTCGAGTTTCGCGTCGGCGAACTCGGTGCCTTCGATCTGCTTGTTGAGGTTGGTCACATAGGCCTGGTGGTGCTTGCCGTAGTGGTACTCGAGCGTCTCGGCGGAGACGTGCGGCTCCAATGCATTCTTTTCGTACGGAAGCGGGGGAAGTTCGATGGCCATGAGCGACTCCTTGGGATGTTGCTGAGGGAGAAAATGTCGGCGCAACAGGTGGCGGCCGACGGGCGGCTGATACAATAGCGGCTTGCCTGCATTGTAAAGATGAAACACCACCATGGACATCAACGAGCCAATCAAGGCGATGCTGGCCGAGCATCCCATCGTGCTTTTCATGAAAGGCACGCCGCAATATCCCATGTGCGGTTTTTCAAGTCGCGCGGCGCAGGCGCTGACTCGGGCAGGAGCGACATTCCACGCAGTCAACGTGCTGGCCGACCCGCAAGTGCGCGCCGCGCTGCCGCACTTCGCGAACTGGCCGACGTTCCCGCAACTGTTCATCAACGGCGAGTTGATCGGCGGCTGCGACATCATCGAGGAGCTGATGTCCTCCGGCGAACTCGCGCGCATGGCCAGCGACGTGGCGGGGGCCGCCTCTTGAGCGGCTTGCCCGTGGCGCGCCTGCCGGCCGATTGGCAGCCCGAGGCCGGCAGCCTCGCCGGTCGCGTGATCCTGGTCACCGGCGCCTATGGCGGGCTCGGCAGCGCGGTGGTGCGCGCGGCCACGCTGGCCGGCGCCACCGTGGTCATCACCGGCAAGCGCAAGCGCCAGCTGGAAAAGCTCTACGACGCGATGGGCGAGGAGGGCCTGGCCGAGCCGGTGATCCATCCGCTGGACATGGAAGTGGCCACGCCGCGCGAGTACGCCGCACTGGCCGAGGGCTTGCAGCGCGACCTCGGCCGTCTCGACGGCATCGTGCATTGCGCGGCCAGTTTCGCCGGGCTCACGCCGATTTCCATGCAGCGGCCGGACGACTGGCTGCGCGCGATGCACGTCAACGTCAACGCGCCGTTCGCCCTGACCCAGGCTTGCATGCCACTGCTGACCGAGGCTGCCGACAGCGCCGTGGTATTCGTGCTGGACAGCCCCGACCTGCTGCGACGTGCACACTGGGGCGGTTACGGCGTGTCCAAGGCCGCGCTGGAGCGGTTGGCGGCGATCCTGCACGAGGAAACCGACGAGACTTCGCTGCGCGTGCACGCGCTGCTGCCCGCGCCGATGCGCACGGCGTTGCGCCGGCTGGCCTATTTCGGCGACGACATCATGCAGCAGCCCACGCCGGACGCCACTGCCGATGCGGCCATCTATCTGCTCGGCCCGCAGGCGCGGGCGGCACGCGGCGCGGTGCTGGACCTTCGCTCGTAGAGCTCGCGGGCAGGCTCCCGCCGCGCATCCACGATCGGGGCACGTCGCAAACCTGACTGCAGGGAGTCGAAATGGAAGCGCAAATGACCACGTTGTCGGCGGGCATCATGTTGTTCCTGATCATGGACCCGCTGGGCAACATTCCGATCTTCCTCAGCCTGCTCAAGGACGTGCCGCCGCGGCGCCGGCGCCGGGTGATGGTGCGCGAGCTGCTGATCGCGCTCGGCGTGCTGCTGGTGTTCCTGTTCGGCGGCCAGCAGTTCCTGCACCTGATGCAGCTCAAGCCCGACTCCATCAGCGTCGCCGGCGGCATCGTGCTGTTCCTGATCGGCATCCGCATGGTGTTCCCGCCGGCCGACGGCAGCGGCATCTTCGGCAAGCCGGGGCAGGGCGAGCCCTTCATCGTGCCCATGGCGATCCCCGGCGTGGCCGGGCCCTCGGCGATGGCCGCGCTGCTGCTGCTCACCAACACCCAGCCCGGGCGCACCGCGGATTGGGTGCTCGCGCTGCTGCTGGCGTGGTTGGCCACCGCGATCATCCTGCTCAGCTCGACCTACCTGTTCCGCTGGCTGGGCGAGAGCGTGCTGACCGCGCTGGAGCGCGTGATGGGCATGCTGCTGATCGCCTTGTCGGTACAGATGTTCATGTCCGGCGTGGCCTCGTTCCTGCGTTCGATGCCCTGAAAACCATGCCCCGCGGGGGCGGTTGGCCGTCGCCGGGGTGACGTGCCACTGGCATGAAAGTGTCATACAATGCCGTTAAAATTCTTTTAACAATTGGTTGGCAGAGGGAGACAGCTGCCAGCCGCCCGCATCGGTCCCGCGCGGACCGCTGCCGGGAGCCAAGCAGGACCATCAAACGCTTCGCCACCATGCTTGGGCCATCCCGGGTCGCGGCATGTTTGATTCCGTACATACTTTTCTTTTGTCGTTGACTCGAGGGACGAACAAGACATGAACAGCCGAATTCGCACCAAATTGCTGCCGTTTGCGATTGCTGCGTTGCTTGCGGGCGCGCCGGCCGCCGCCCAGAACGTGACCTCCTCCGGCGCGACGGGACGAATCGTCGACGCCAGCGGCCAGCCGGTGGCCGGAGCCACCGTGCAGATCGTGCATGAGCCGTCAGGCACCACCAAGACGGTCACCACCGACGCCGACGGCCGCTACACCGCGCAGGGCCTGCGCGTGGGCGGCCCGTTCGACATCACCGTGTCCAAGACGGGCATGGGGCAGGCGGAAAAGAACAACGTCTACCTGCAACTGGGCCAGGTATCCTCGATCAACGTGCAGATGAGCACATCCGGGGTTCAGGCCAAGGACCTCAGCGCGGTCACGGTCACCACCTCGGCGCTCAGCCAGATTTTCTCGGCGGACAACAAGGGCCTGTCGATGAACGTCTCGCAGCGCGAGCTGGAGACGACGCCGCAGGGCAACCGTTCGATCGACGACATCGCGCGCCTCGACCCGCGCATCAACGTGACCGACCAGGGTGACGGTTCGATCTCGATGGCCGGCCTGCCGAACCGCTTCAACAACATCAGCGTCGACGGCATTTCCCAGGGCGACCCCTACGGCCTCAACGCCAATGGCCTGCCGTACCAGGGTTCGCCGATCTCGGTCGACACGATCGGCGAGTACAACATCTCCACCGCCAATTTCGACGTCACCTCCGACACGGTCGGTGCCGACATCAATGCGGTCACCAAGTCGGGCACCAACGAGTTTCACGGCTCGGTGTATTACGCCTATCGCAATGCCAACAAGATGGTCGGCAATGCCGGCTGGCTGGACAACGGCGACCGCGGTTACGACTACACCGGCTACCAGCGCGACTGGACCGGCGGCGTCACCGTGGGCGGCCCGATCATCAAGGACAAGCTGTTCTTCTTCTTCTCGGCCGAGCAGGAAAAGACCACCGGTATCGGCGCGGACTCGTCCAACGGCCTGGATCCGTCGCTGACCGGCGCGTCCACCTCCAACAAGATCTCGCCCAGCGACCTGCAGCAGGTGATCGACACCGCCAAGGCGCTTGGCCTGCAGCCGGGCAGCCTGGGCGGCGGTGCGGTCGGCCTGACCGACAAGCGCTACCTCGGCAAGATCGACTGGAACATCAGCAACGACCATCGTGCCAGCTTCACCTACCAGTACACCAAGGAGAACCAGCCCATCGTGCAGGGCAACAGCTCCAAGGAAGTGGGCCTGGACAGCTACTGGTACAGCAAGGACAGCCTGACCAAGAACGCCGCGCTGCAGTTCTACGATGACTGGAGCGAGAACTTCTCGACCGAAGCCAAGATCAGCTACCAGACGTTCGAGCAGCTGGCCGGCAACGCGATCAACCAGCCGCAGGTGAAGGTCTACCTGAGCAATGACAACAAGGGGCCGTCGGTCAACCTCGGCGAGGATCAGTACCGCCACGAGAATGCCATCAGCACCAAGAAGTGGTCGGCCTTCATCGCCGGCACCTACTTCCTTGGCGACCACACCATCAAGGGCGGCATCGACTTCCAGCGCGACCAGATCTACAACCTGTTCGGCCGCACCCAGCACGGCAATTACACGTTCTACGGGCTGACCAATTTCGCGAATCGCGACTACGACTCGTACTTCCTGTACCAGCCCGCGCCGGGCTATACCCTCAACGACGTGGCGGCACAGTGGGTGTACAGCCAGTACAGCCCGTTCATCCAGGACAGCTGGCAGGTCAACAACAACCTGTCGGTGACCTACGGCCTGCGCGTGAACATCCCGCAGTCCGACCATGCACCGTTCTACAACGCCGCCTTCCAGCAGTCGTTCGGTTACCCGAACAACAGCAGCCTGGGCAGCAAGAACAAGGTGGTCGAGCCGCGCTTCGCGTTCAACTACGCGTTCAACACCGAGCGCATGATGCAGTTGCGCGGCGGCATCGGCCTGTTCCAGACCACCCCGCCCACGGTATGGATGACCAATCCGTACCAGAACAACGGCCTCACCGTGGCCAGCTATTCGTCGTTCGATCCGGCGGATGCGCCGTTCAGCCCGGACCCGTACCACCAGAACATTCCGACCGGCACGCAAGTCCAGCCGGCGGGCGTCGTCGACACGATCGATCCCGACTTCAAGCTGCCCAGCGTGTGGAAGACCACCCTGGCATTCGATGCCGAACTGCCGTGGTGGGGTCTGATCAGCTCGGTGGAGTTGCAGCACATCCAGGCCGACAACGCGATCTTCTACAAGGCCATCAACATCGGTGCGCCGACCGGCACGATGCCTGACGGCCGCTTCCAGTACTGGAAGACCCCGGGCGAGCGCGGCAGCAGCAAGGATGCGGCCGCCAATCGCGACCGGGCGTTCGACCAGCAGTCCACGCTGCTCACCAACACCGGCAAGGGCAAGTCCGACAGCCTGACCCTGGCCCTGGCCAAGCCCTTCTCGGAGAGCTGGTTCGGCAACGTGAGCCTCACCTTCAGCCATGCCACCGAGGTCAACCCGGGCAACAGCTCGCAGGCGTTCTCCGGCTACAAGTACGTGGTGCGCGAAAACGTCAACGACGAAGTGGCCGCCACTGCCGACCGCAACATTCCCAAGGCGCTCAAGGCGTCGCTGACCTGGCAGCATGCGTTCTTCGGCAACTACAAGACCAGCGTGTCGGCGTTCTACAACGGCCACAGCGGCCTGCCGTACAGCTGGATCTTCTCCGGCGACTCCAACGGCGACGGCATCACCTACCAGGACCCGATCTACATCCCGACGGTGAACGATGCGAAGGTCAGCTACGGCAGCGCGTCGCCCGAACTGATCCAGCAGTTCCAGGACTACATTGCCGGCAACAAGTACCTCAGCCGTCACCGGGGCCAGATTGCCGGTCGCAACACCGATCACTACGGCTGGGTGAATCAGCTCGACATGAGCTTCTCGCAGGAAGTGCCCGGCATCTTCAAGGGCAACAAGGGCGTCGTGCGTCTGGACGTCTACAACTTCCTCAACCTGCTCGACAGCGACTGGGGCCAGACCGTCAACGGCCAGTTCAACACGCGCACGCTGGCCGGCTACGACGGCGTGAATGCGCAGGGCCAGTACATCTACTACCTGCCCACCGACCAGAACGGCAATTACCAGCCGCAGCAGCTGATCCGCTACGACGCCGGTTCCAACCCGACCCGCGTGGTGTCGCGCTGGTCGGCCATGCTGACGTTGCGTTACACGTTCTGATCGCTGCATCGTCCCGAAACGAACCGGCACCCCAGGGTGCCGGTTTTTTTTCGCCCGACGGAGAGCGCATCGGCGTCGTGCTGTCTTGACCCGATGATTCGCGCAGCGGATGCTTGGCAACCCGCCACGACACTGCATGAGGCAGTCGCGTCGTCAGCGGCAGGAGAGTGGTGGATGAATGATTCCCAGGCCGGCCGTGCCGGCAAAGCGGGCACGGTGAGCGCCCGCATCACGCCGATCGGCGGGCTCGACGTGCTCTCGCGGCACGAGGTGGCGCGACTGCGTGGCGCCAGCGGTTCGGGGCTGCACGCGCTGCTGCGGCGCTGCGCGCTGGCGGTGCTGACTTCCGGCAACTTCAGCGACGATCCGCGCGCGATGCTGGAGCAATACCCCGATTTCGACATCCAGGTGCTGCAGCAGGATCGCGGCATGAAGATCGAGCTCTCGAACGCACCGGCACAAGCGTTCGTCGATGGCGAGATCATCCGCGGCATCAACGAGCTGCTGGTCGCGGTGGTGCGCGACATCGTCTACGTGTCGACCCAGCTCGAACAGGTCGGCTTCGACCTGGATCTTTCCGCGGGCCTGACCCAGGGTGTGTTCGAGATCCTGCGCAACGCCCGCATCCTGAAGCCGCAGGTCGACCCGAACCTGGTGGTGTGCTGGGGCGGCCACTCGATCTCGCGCGAGGAATACGACTACTCCAAGCTGGTCGGCTACCAGCTCGGCCTGCGCGGGCTGGACATCTGCACGGGCTGCGGCCCGGGCGCGATGAAGGGGCCGATGAAGGGCGCCACCATCTCGCACGCCAAGCAGCGGCGCCGGCACAACCGCTACATCGGCATCACCGAGCCGGGCATCATCGCGGCCGAGTCGCCGAACCCGATCGTCAACCACCTGGTGATCATGCCGGACATCGAGAAGCGGCTGGAGGCGTTCGTGCGCCTGGGCCACGGCATCATCGTGTTCCCCGGCGGCGTCGGCACGGCGGAGGAGATCCTCTACCTGCTCGGCATCCTGCTGCACCCGGACAACGCCAGCACGCCGTTCCCGCTGATCTTCACCGGGCCGCGCCATTCGGCCGCCTATTTCGAACAGATCGACCGCTTCCTGCGGCTGACCCTCGGCGACGAGGTGGCGCGGCATTACCAGATCATCGTCGACGATCCGCAGGCAGTGGCGCGCACGATGGTCACGGGGCTGGAGAAAGTGCGCCACAATCGGCTCGACACCAAGGACGCGTTCTTCTTCAACTGGGCGTTGCAGATTCCCGTGGAATTCCAGCAACCGTTCCGGCCCACGCACGAGGCGATGGGTGCGCTGCAGATCCGCCACGGCCGCCCGCGTCACGAGCTTGCCGCCGACTTGCGGCGGGCGTTCTCCGGCATCGTCGCCGGCAACGTGAAGGAAGAGGGCGTGCAGGCGATCGAGCGCAACGGGCCGTTCGCCATCGACGGCGATGTCGACATCATGCGCGCGCTGGACCAGCTGCTGCAGGCCTTCGTGCAGCAGCACCGCATGAAGTTGCCGGGCGGTTCGGCCTACGTGCCTTGCTATCGCGTGATCACCCACTGAATCGGCGGCGGATCATGCGGCCGGCGGCTTGACAGTACGCCGCCGCGTCGACAAACTACGCAGCTCCCGCCCGAATAGCTCAGCTGGTTAGAGCACTTGACTGTTAATCAGGGGGTCGTTGGTTCGAGTCCAACTTCGGGCGCCAGATGCAAGACAAAGGCCGGCAGGAAACTGCCGGCCTTTGTCGTTGGCGGAAACGACGAAGGGCGCCGCAGCGCCCTTCGCGGGTGAGGCCGATGCCGCCTCAGCGCACCTTGAACAGTACCGGCGTCCAGCTGCCGCCGGCATAGGCTTCGCGGCGGCGGCGGTGCATGCGCTCGATGGCCTCCTGGCGGCGAGCCTCGGCCCATTCCACGCGGTTCAGCATCAGGCCGGCCCTGCTTTCGCCGCGGCGGGTCGCCTCATTGTCGCGCCAGATGCGGAAGTCGTCGTAGGCCTCGATTTCGTACTGCAGCTCGCGCATGCACAGCTCGATCATGATGGCGTCGTCGAGGAAGCCCAGCACGGGAACATTGTCGGGGAGGACGTCATCCTGGCTGGAGAAGTACGCAAGCGCGGCCAGCACGTTGTCGCGATCCTCCTCGGGCAGGGCGAAACCGGCGTCCTCGATCATGCTGATCATGGTGTCCAGATGCTTCAGGCGATTGGCGACGAAGTCGGGCAGTTCCGCGCGATTGGTTTCCTCGAGCAGCTTGCGCGCGGCGCCGACGATGCTGATGGCATCCACGGTGTCCACCTGCTTTCGCGCCTCGGTGATGCTGTCGACGAACAGCTTCAGGTCAGCGTCGCTGAGGGTGATGTGCAGTTCCAGGCTCATGGTTGGCGACTCGCGAGGCGGTGGGAAAAGATTGCCAGCCTATGCCAGCCGGCGCATGGCCGTCAATTGGCAGGGGCCGACTCCGCGCGTCCTTGCGACGGGCGATGCAGGGCAGTTCGCGAGCTGCTGCAGCGGACGACGCGGACGTTCGTCGGCGCGCTCAGGAAGCGTCGGAATTGCCGGCGGTCAGTTCCTTCAGCAGCTGGAAGATTTCGCGAAAGGCGCGGGGCGGCTTGTTCGGCGTCTCCCGCTCCAGCCGCGCCTGGCGCACCAGTGAGCGCAGGTGCTGGCGATCGACCTGCGGGTGTTCGGCGATCACTTCGGCCAGTGCCGCGTCGTCACCGTCGACCAGCCGGTCGCGGATCGCTTCCAGACGGTGCATCGCGGCGGTGTCCTGGCGCTGCTTCTCGCGGTTCTCGCCGAGCTCGGCGCGCACGGCGGCGAAATCCTCCTCGCCGAAGCGGCGCATGACCTTGGCCAGGAACGCCATCTGGCGCTTCCTGGCGCCGTGTGCGGTGATGCGACGGGTGATCTCGATCTCGCGGCGCACGTCGTCGGGGAGGTCGAGCTTGGCCAGCCGGCTGGCGGGCAGCTCGACCAGTTGGCCGGCGAGCGTCAGCACGGCGAGCGCCTCGCGTCGCTGCTGGGTGCGGCTGGGGCCGTAGTCCTGTTCGTCGAGTTCGGTCTGGTTGCGGCTGCGGCTGGGGCTCACGGGTTCATTCCGGCAGGGGCGGGTGGATCGTCGGCGGCGTTGCCGGCGGGGTCGGCTTCGGCCTGCTCCAGCGCAAAGCGTGCCGTCGGCGTGCCGTGCAGATCAATGGTTTCGGTGAACATGGCGGCCGGCCGCACCCACAGGCCATGTTCGCCGTAGAGTGCCTGATAGACCACCATCGACTCCAGCGTCTCGCTGTGCCGCGCGGTACCCAGCACGCGATAACGCCGGCCCTTGTAGTGGCGATAGATGCCCGGGGCAGGTGGCGAGGGAAGGCTCATGGCTCCTTTCATTCTCCCGCCGCGCCCCCATGTGAACGCTCTGGCGATTGCGAGCCGCCTATTCTACCCGCCCCTTGCCCAGGAAAGACCAACGTGAGTGAAGCCGTCGTCAGCCGCGATAGCAGTACATCCGAACTGGATCGACTCGCCGAGTTGGCCGAGGACGTGATCCGCCGCGCGCGGATCGCCGGCGCCAGCCAGGCCGAAGTGGCCGCCACCATCGACACCGGGCTCAGCGTGAATGTGCGCCTCGGCGAGGTGGAGACGGTCGAGCACACCCGCGATCGCGGCTTCGGGCTCACGGTGTATTTCGGCCAGCGCAAGGGCTCGGCCAGCACGGCGGACCTGCATCCGGATTCGATCCAGGCGACGCTGGACCAGGCCTGTGCGATTGCCCGTTACACCGAGGCCGATCCCGCCGCCGGGCTGGCCGATGCCTCGCGCATGGCCAGCGCGTTCCCGGAACTGGACCTGTGGCACCCCTGGGACATCGACACCACGCAGGCGATCGAGCTGGGCATCGCGATCGAGGATGCCGGGCGCGCACATGCCGGCATCAGCAACTCCGATGGCGCCTCCGTGCAGGCCGGGCAGGGTCTGTCCGTGTACGCGAACTCGCACGGTTTCGTGGGCCGCGAGCGCGGCACCCGCCACGCGTTGTCGCTGGCGCTGATCGCCGGCGACGAGGACGGCATGCAGCGCGATTACTGGTACGACAGCGTGCGCGCGGCGGGCGATTTCATCAGCGCGAAGGCGCTCGGCGACAAGGCCGCCGAGCGCACGCTGGCGCGGCTTGGGGCGCGCGGCCTGTCCACCCGGCAATGCCCGGTGCTGTTCGCGCCGGAGCTTGCGCGCGGCGTGATCGGGCATCTGCTCGGGGCGGTCAGCGGTGGCTCGCTGTATCGGCGGGCCAGCTTCCTGCTCGACCATGTGGGCCAGGCGGTGATGCCTGCATGGTTGAATATCGACGAGCGGCCGCATCTTCAGCGCGGCCAGGGCTCGGCCAATTTCGATGCCGAGGGCGTGGCCACGCGCGACAGCGCCCTGATCGAAGGCGGCGTGCTGGCGCGCTACATGCTGGGCAGCTATTCGGCGCGCAAGCTCGGCATGGAATCCACCGGCAACGCCGGCGGCGTGCACAATCTGGTGGTGGCCGCGGGCGCGGCCGATGGCGAGGCGTCCGATTTCGCCGGCATGCTGTGGCGCCTGGGTACCGGTCTGCTGGTCACCGAGGTGATGGGCCAGGGCGTGTCGATCGTCACTGGCGATTATTCGCGTGGGGCCGCCGGTTTCTGGGTGGAGCACGGCCGCATCGTGCATCCGGTGGAAGGCATCACCATCGCCGCCAACCTGCGCGACATGTTCGCCGGCATCGTGGCGGTGGGCGACGATGTCGATCCGCGCTCGCCGGTCCTCACCGGCTCGATCCTGCTCGATCGCATGACCGTCGCCGGCGAGTAGCCGCGCCTCCGGCGGGGTTGGGCGTGTTGGCAGGTTCTTGCGGCAAAGCGGCGCAAGCCTTGCTAGCATCGGCACGACCGGCAAGCGGCCGGTGAGCTTCGACGTCGAAGGAGATGCGCATGAGCGTTCCACCCGAATCCGTCATCCCGCCCGCGCCGACCGATCCGGCGCCGGGCGTTCCGCCTGCCGAGGAAAGACAGTGGGCGATGTTTGCGCATCTGTCCGCGCTGCTCGGTGCGATCCTCACCGGTGCGCTGGGCGGCGGCTGGGGCTGCTTCATCGGCCCGCTGGTGATCTGGCTCATCAAGAAGGACACCATGCCGTTCGTCAACGACCAGGGCAAGGAGGCGCTGAACTTCAACATCACGGTGGCCATCGCGTTCGTGGTGCTGTTCCTGCTCTCGGTGATGACGTTCGGCATCGGCCTGGTCATCGCGATCCCGCTGTGGTTCATCATCGGCATCGCCTGGCTGGTGTTCACCATCATCGCCGCGATCAAGGCCAACGAGGGCGTGACGTATCGCTACCCGTTCACGCTGCGCCTGATCAAGTAGTTTGGCGAGTGGATTGAAAAGGCGGCCTGCGGGCCGCCTTTTCGTTGCCGCGAATCAACGCGTGCGATGCGCCGCGTAGCGGGCCAGCTCTTGCAGCAGCACGGCGCGCGCGCCCCACGGCGTGATCGCCGCCAGCGCGGCATCGGTCAGTTCGGCCAGCCGTGCGCGCGAGGCGTCGAGGCCGATGATCGAGGGGAAGGTGGGCTTGACCGCGGCGGCGTCCTTGCCGGCAGTCTTGCCGATCACTTCAGGGTCGCCTTCCACGTCCAGGATGTCGTCGCGCACCTGGAAAGCCAGCCCGACGGCGCTGGCGTAGCGGTCCAGCGCCTGCAGCGCGTCGTCGTCCGCCGCAGCGACCAGCGCGCCGAGGCGCACCGAGGCGCGGATCAGCGCGCCGGTCTTGCAGCCATGCATGTATTCCAGTTCGGCCAGTTCCAGCGGACGCCCGACCGCGGCCAGGTCGAGCGCCTGCCCGCCGGCCATGCCGTCGGCGCCGCAGGCGCGACCCAGCGTTTGCAGCATCGCGATGCGCACGCGGGCGTCGATGGCACCGGCCTCTTCGGCGGCGAGCACCTCGAACGCCAGCGCCTGCAGCGCGTCGCCGGCGAGGATCGCCATCGCCTCGCCGAACACCACGTGGCAGGTCGGCCGGCCGCGGCGCAGCGCGTCGTCGTCCATGGCGGGCAGGTCGTCGTGCACCAGCGAGTAGGCGTGGATCAGTTCCACCGCGCAGGCGGCGGCGTCCAGTGCCGGACCGTCTTCGTCCAGCGCGTGCGCGGTGGCGTAGACCAGCATCGGGCGCAGCCGCTTGCCGCCGCCCATCACGGCATAGTGCATGGCGCGACGCAGATGGTCGGTGGCGTGGGCGGCCGGGGGCAGGCAGCGTTGCAGCGCGCGCTCGGCGCGGGCAACCAGCGACTGCAGGGCAGGGCCGAGTTCGGCGGACTCAGAGTTCGGGTTCAAACGGTTCGGCGCGGTCGGGGGCATCGGGGTCCAGCAGCAGGCGCACGCGCAGTTCCGCTTGTTGCAGCGACTGCTGGCAATGACGGAACAGGCCGATGCCGCGCTCGAACGAGGCAAGCGATTCGTCGAGGCTCAACTCGCCGCCTTCCATCCGGGTGACCAGTTGCTCCAGCTCGTCGAGCGAGTGTTCGAAATCGACGGCGGGAGCGGGGTCGGCAGCGGTCTTGGGAGCGGTCTTGGCCATGGCCCGCAACGCTAGCGCAGCGCGGCGGGCGAATCAATCGGCGCGGCGTCGCCGCAAGCCGCGGGCGTGATCTGGATCAGCGTCCGGGGCGCCAGCGGGGCTGCGCGCCGCAGCGGTCGAACAGCTCGGCACCGCGGGCGTTGATCCAGCGGCCGGCCACGGCGATCAGCTCGCCATCGGCATACAGCAGCGGACACGCGTCGCGTCGCCACGGCGGCATCTGCGCCTGCTGGAACAGGTTGCGCAACTCGCGCGTGTGCGGGTTGCCCGCCGGGCGGATGCGCTCGCCGCCGCGGCGCATGCGCACTTGCAGCGGTTGCGCCAGGCGGGTGGCCGGCGCCGTCAGCGCCAGTTCGCCACCGTCCGGCAGCGCCAGCGGTTCGCCGCTCCAGCGCTGTTGCCAGTCGGGGTCGATCGGTGCCTGTGTCGGCAGGGCCCACAATCGCTGCTTCCAGATGTGCAACTCGGTGCCGGCCCAGCGCACGCACGGCAACTGGCCGGCACGTGCATCGCACTGGCGCTCGATCTGCCGGCGCTGCGCCGCACCGGGAGCGGCCAGTCCGCGCAGGTGCAGCCAGTGGTCGAGCAGCGGTTCGCGCAATGCGGGCAGCAGCGCGCGCCAGCCGGGCAGGTCGAGGCTGCCGCTGGCGTGGTCGTGCAGGGCATCGAACGCGGGGAGCCATTGGCTGCGCAGTGCGTCGGCGGCATCGCGGCTCAGCGCGGCGCTGTGCAGGATCGAGTCGCAGGCCTGCGGCCAGTAACGCAGCAGCCCCGGCAGGATTTCATGGCGCAGGCGATTGCGCGCGAGGCGGATGTCGGCGTTGGAGGGGTCGTCGATGCAGTCGAGTTGGTGGGCGGCGACGTAGTCGAGCAGCGTGGCCCGCGGCAGCTCCAGCAGGGGGCGCCAGAGTTGGCCGGCGCCGAACGGTCGTCGTACGCGCATCCCGCCCAGGCCCTCCGGCCCTGCGCCGCGCAGCAATTTCAGCAGTACGGTCTCGACCTGGTCGTCGCGATGGTGGCCGAACAGCAGCCACTCGCCATCGTGCAGCAGGTCGGCCAGCGCAGCATGGCGGACGTGCCGCGCAGCGGCCTCCAGGCCCTTGCCGCCATCGCGCGGCACGTCCACGCGCACCAGCGCGCAAGGCACGTCGAGGTCCTGGCAGAAGCGAGCGCAGTGTGCCGCCCAACGCGCGCTGTCGGCATGCAAGCCATGATCGACGTGCGCCGCGCGCAACCCGCGTTCCCGGGCCAGCGGTTCGCGGGCCAGCGCGTGCAGCAGGGCGCTGGAATCGGGGCCGCCGCTGAAGGCGACACAGATCGGCGCGGGTGCTGTCGCGGTCAGCGCCGCGAGTAGATGGGCTTGCAGCGGGTCGCTCATTTCTTGTCGGCGCGGGACCGCACGTAAATGTGCTTGCCGTTGCCGATCTGGCGCTCCTCGGTGTCGAACAGGCCGATGCCCTTGATCAGGCCGCTCAGTTTTGCGTAGCCATAGTTGCGCGAGTCGAAGTCGGGCGACTGCTTGTTGATGATGCTGCCGACCGGCCCGAGGCTGGCCCAGCCGGTCTCGTCGGACGCGGCCTCGATCGCATTGCGCAGCATGTTCATCAATTTGCTGTCGCCGCGCAGTTCCTTCGCCGAGCGCTGTTTCGGTGCCGTCTCGGTTTCGGTCTCGCTGGTGCCAGCCAGCACCTCGGTATAGATGAATTTGTCGCAGGCGGTGCGGAACGGCTCCGGCGTCTTCTTCTCGCCGAAACCGTAGACGATGCGCCCCGATTCGCGGATGCGCGAGGCGAGGCGGGTGAAATCGCTGTCGCTGGAGACGATGCAGAAGCCGTCGAAGCGCTCGGCGTAGAGCAGGTCCATCGCGTCGATGATCATCGCCGAGTCGGTGGCGTTCTTGCCGACCGTGTAGCGGAACTGCTGGATCGGCTGGATCGAGTAGCGCAGCAGCGCTTCCTTCCAGCCGTTCAAGTCCGGCTTGGTCCAGTCGCCGTAGATGCGCTTGACGTGGGCGGTGCCGTATTTGGCGATCTCGGCCAGCAGGCCCTCGACGATCGCCGGGCGGGCATTGTCGGCATCGATCAGGACGGCAAGCTTGTCGTGGGCCATGGCGGTGTCCGGCAGCGGAAGGTGGGTCGATGGTAGCGCGCGCCGGCGCGCGGGTGCCTGACGGGCCTCACTGGAGTACGCCGCCCTCGCGCAAGGATTGCTTCAAGGTGTCCACGTCTTTCCAACCGCTGAACTTCGTCACCAGTTGACCATGACGGAATAGGTAGAAGGTGGGCATGGCCCAGCTGTCGAGCATGGACCACTCGCTGTCGTGCCAGGCGATGTGGATCGGTTGATCCGGAAACTCGCGGTTCCAGTCGCTGACCGCGTCGAGCTGCTCGTTCTGGCTGGCCAGCCAGATGGCGTTGCCGGCAAAAAGGGAGCGCAACTGGGCGTCTGCACGGATCGCGCGCGCGGCATCCCGCGAGAAGTGGCAGGACGCCACTACCACGATGCGCAATGGCGCGGACAGATCGAAGGATTGGCGTGCCATGGTGCCGGTGCGTGCATCCACGGTCAGTGCGGTCGGTTGTCCCGGCGGCGGCGATGCGGCACGGCGGAACGTCGGAATGACGGGGATGCCCATCTCCGGGTGATGTCGCGCCAGGGTGTTCGCGGCATCGAAATCGCGGCCGGTGATCAGCGCCTGGTGGAGGCGCGCATAGTCCTTGTCCGAGGCCATGCCTCGTCGGTGCATTTCAGCCAGATCCATCCGCAGTTGGGCGATGTGGGTCGGGCTTGGCGCGTGGAACACCACGGCTTCCGCTGCGCGCTTGAGCAGCCTCAGGTCAGTGTGGCTGGCCAGGCGCAGGCGCTCAGGCGCTTGTGCATCGCCGAACAGTCGGTCGTAACGCCGTTCGACCCAGGTGGAGCGCTCGGCAGGGGACGGTGAGGGGATGGTTTCCTGCAGAACGAACTCGTCATAGTGTCGCTCCAGCATGCTCTCGCCGCATGTGTCGACGGCGCATCCCCGGCTGGCGGCGTCCTGCGCGCGTTCATGGTTTCGGCGGGACTGCTCGGCGGGTGTCAGTCCGTCGACGGCATGGCTTTGCGCGCCGAACAGGGCAAGCAGCTGCACGATCTGTGGGCGCGTCAGCTCGTTGGCCGGGTCCTCCAGCGACATGCCGCGCAGGCCGTGTGGGCCGAAGTCGAGCTGGGCAAGAAACCGTTTGCGCCCGCCAGGCGACAAGTCGTCCAGCGGCGAAGTGCCTGGCTGCGTGTCATGCAGATAGCGCGCCAGTGCCGCTCTTGAGGTGATCGGCGCGGGTGCGGTCGACGAGGCAACCACGATGCACGCTGGGGAAAGGCAGAGAACCAGGACGGCAAGTTGCACGCGATTCATGGCGGGCCTCGTGGTGCAGCCAGTCAGGGCCCGGCATCGGGTGGCTGGTGCACCGGCGATCGGTCGCTGGCGAAGTTATTCCTGATAAGCCCCGTAGCTGCGCAGGCGCTTGTAGCGCTGTTCGAGCAGGTCGGGGACCGGCATCGCCTGCAGCTCGTCGAGCTGGTTCAGCAACACGGCTTTCAGGCGGATCGCCATCGAGCGCGGGTTGCGGTGGGCGCCGCCGAGCGGCTCGCGGATGAGCTTGTCGATCAGGCCCAGTTCGAGCAGGCGCGGGGCGGTCATGCCCAGGGCCTCCGCGGCGTCTTTTACCTTGTCGGCGCTCTTCCACAGGATCGAGGCGCAGCCTTCGGGCGAGATCACCGAATAGGTGGAGTACTGCAGCATGTTGGTGCGGTCGCCGACGCCGATCGCCAGCGCGCCGCCGGAGCCGCCCTCGCCGATCACGGTGCAGATGATCGGTACCTTGAGTTCGGCCATTTCCAGCAGGTTGCGCGCGATCGCCTCGCTTTGCCCGCGCTCTTCGGCGCCGACGCCGGGGTAGGCGCCCGGGGTGTCGATCAGGGTCAGCAGGGGCAAGCCGAAACGCTCGGCCATCTGCATCAGGCGCAGCGCCTTGCGGTAGCCCTCGGGGCGCGGCATGCCGAAGTTGCGGCGCACCTTGGTCTTGGTGTCGCGGCCTTTCTGGTGGCCGATGATCATCACCGGCCGGCCGTTGATGCGGCCCAGGCCGCCCACGATGGCAGCGTCCTCGGCGTACATGCGGTCGCCGGCCAGTTCGTGGAACTCCTCGCAGATCACGCCGATGTAGTCGAGTGTGTAGGGCCGCGCCGGGTGGCGGGAAAGCTGGGTGGTCTGCCAGGAATTGAGGTTGCGGAAGATGTCCGCCGTTTTTACCTTCACCTTCTGCCGCAGGCGCGCCACTTCCTCGTCGATGTTGAACGCCTGGCCATCGCTGGCGTGGCGAAGCTCCTCGATCTTCGCATCCAGTTCGGCGATGGGTTGTTCGAAATCGAGGAAGTTGGGGTTCATTCGTTGCTGTTCATTGCACGGAAGCGCACAAGTATACCGTTCCGCAAGAAAAGGCGAGAACGGCGCCGTATGGCCGTGATCGGGTCGACAGATGCCTGCCGCGGGCGCGGCGATTGCGTTATCGTCCGCCCCATCGAGCACCCGCCGCCGGATCGCCGCCATGCCCAGCAAACCCATCGACAACGCGAAACTCGACCGCATCGTGGCCGAGGCGCGACGCGCCGCCGAGCAGCGCGAGCTGGGCTATCGCGAGCGGGCGCTGAAGATGTATCCGTGGGTGTGCGGTCGCTGCGCCCGCGAGTTCACGCGCGCCAATCTGCAGGAACTGACCGTGCACCACCGCAACCACGATCACGACTTCAACCCGGCCGACGGCAGCAACTGGGAACTGCTGTGCGTGTACTGCCACGACAACGAGCACGCGCGGCATATCGACCACGTGCGCGGCGGGGTGATGGCAGTGGAGGAAGCGCCGCCGGCGACGGGCAATCCGTTTGCCGACCTGAAGGCGATGATGGAGCGGGGCGGCAAGTAATCCCGCGAAGGCCTACCTGCGTCGATAGATGCCGTCGAAGCGGACGTTGAGTCCGCCGCACTGGTGATTGTCGCTGACCACCAGAAACTTCCCGACCAGGAAGGCGCTCACCTCGCACGCATCGTCGACAAAGGTTGCGTGATGGCCGCTGGGCCGTGCCTCCCCGCCCATGGCGCCCAGGTTGGGGCCGCCGGGGAACTGGTCCGGCGGCGGGTCGGCCATCGGGTAATAGGCTTCGCCGTCGGCACGCAACATGCCGTTGTCATGGCGGATCGTGATGCGGTTGTCCCCCTGCACCCAGTCGCCTTCCCATGCCGACGGTGATGGCTGCGCCAGCACCGGCCGCAGGCGGTTGCGCGGCAGCCAGCCGGCGTGTCCATCCTGGTTGTCGGGAAACATGACGCAGGCGTAGTCGCCGCGGACGTCGCCCGCCAGTACCTGGTCACCCGGGATCAGGTAGGCCTTTTCCCGGCAGCGATCCGCCGTGGAAGGGCAGTCGTCGGTGCCCGCGACGAAGTGGGCGCGTCCGTCGCCGACGACTTCGGCGAGTGTCGTCTGATCGCTGCTGCCATCGCCTCCCTCGCACAGAAACGGCGCGTCGGGATGTGTCTGCTGCGCATGGACGCCGCCGAAAAAAACCAACGCGAACAGCGCGAAAGTCCATTTATGGGCAACGGTCATCGGTCCCTCCATGCGTGCTCGCAGACAATGGATACATGCCCCGGCGGTGTCTCAATCCTGCTGCTTGACGATGCGCAGGCGTGCGGCCTGCACTCCGGGCAGCGCGCGCACGGCGCGCAGCAGGGCGGGGATGGCGTCCACGCGCCATTCCTCGCCCAGTTCCAGGTCGGCCTGGGCGCTGCGGTTGCGGTAGCCGTGCAGGGTGACGCTGGCCTGGCCGCCGCGGTAGCCGGCCAGGGTGCGTTGCAGTTGTTCGGCGAAGTCGGCGTGGATGCCGTTCAATTTCAGTTGCAGCAGGCGCGCGTGCCTGCGGCAGGCGTCGTCGAGCGAGCAGGCGCTGCGCGCGCGCAACTGGAAACCGCCGCCGGAGAATTCGTCGATGCGCAGGCCGCCGTCGACGACCAACAACTGTCCGCGCGTGAGCAGCGGCGCGGCCTGGTGGTAGATCTCGCCGAAGAAACTCACCTCGATGGCGCCGCCGCCGTCCTCGATGCGCACGAACGCGTCGCTGTCGCCGCGCTTGCGCACGGCGGCGACCATGCCGGCGATGGTCCAGGGCGTGTCCGGGCCGCGGCGGAAGCGGTTCTCGCTGCCGTCGTCGTTGCGGCGCGGCTTCGGCGGCTGATAGCGGTCGACGATCTCGCCCAGCGGACAGGTGGACAGCTGCGCCAGCTCGTCTTTCCACGGGTCGGTGGGGTGGCCGGAGAGGTAATGGCCGAGGGTGTCGCGTTCACCTTGCAGGCGTTGTTCCAGCGGCCACTCCGGCGCGGTCGGCAAGTCGATCTCGAGTACCGGCGTGGCCGAGCCCATCGCCGCGCCGAACATGTCGTTCTGGCCCGATTGCCGGTCGCGCTGGTGCTGTTCGGCGGCCTTGACCGCGTCGGGAAGCTGGAGCATCAGGCTGGCGCGGTTGGCCGCCAGCGCGTCCAGCGCGCCGGACAGGATCAGCGCCTCCAGCACACGCCGATTGAGCTTGCCCGGATCGATCCGTCGGCAGAAATCGGCCAGGTCGGTGTAGCGCCCGTGCGCGCGCTCGGCGACGATCGCCTCGCACACGCCGTGGCCGACGCCCTTGATCGCGCCCAGGCCGTACTGGATGACCTTGGGTTCCACCGCCACGAACATGTACTCGGACGCATTGACGTCCGGCGGCTGCACCACGATGCCCAGTGCGCGCGCTTCGTTGAGGAAGGTGACCGCCTTGTCGGTGTTGTCCATGTCCGCGGAGATCGTCGCGGCCATGAACTCGGCGGGGTAATGCGCCTTCAGCCAGGCGGTCTGGTACGACACCAGCGCGTAGGCGGCCGCGTGCGACTTGTTGAAGCCGTAGCCGGCGAACTTCTCCATCAGGTCGAAGATGGCGTCGGCCTTTTCGCCGCTGAGCCCGTCCTTCGCCGCACCCTCGCGGAAGATCGCGCGGTGCTTGACCATCTCCTCGACTTTCTTCTTGCCCATCGCACGGCGCAGCAGGTCGGCGCCGCCGAGCGTGTAGCCGCCCACGATCTGCGCCATCTGCATCACCTGCTCCTGGTAGACCATGATGCCGTAGGTCTCTTTCAGGATCGGCTCGACGCGCGGGTCGGGATATTCGACTTCCTCGCGGCCGTGCTTGCGCGCGATGAAGCTGGGAATCAGATCCATCGGGCCGGGGCGGTACAGCGCCACCAGCGCGATGATGTCCTCGAAGCGATCGGGTTTCGCATCCTTCAGCATGCGCTGCATGCCGGAGGATTCGAGCTGGAACACGGCGACCGTCTGCGCCTTCTTCAGCAGCTCGTACGGCGCCGGGTCGTCCAGCGGCAACGCCGAGATGTCCAGCGCCGCCTCGCCGGTTTTCGCGCGGCGCGCGTTGATCGCCTTCACCGCCCAGTCGATGATGGTCAGCGTGCGCAGGCCGAGGAAGTCGAACTTCACCAGGCCGACCGCCTCGACGTCGTCCTTGTCGTACTGGGTGACCACACCGCCGCCGCCGGCTTCGCAGTACAGCGGGGAGAAATCGGTGAGCGGGGTCGGTGCGATCACCACGCCGCCGGCGTGCTTGCCGGCGTTGCGGGTGAGGTTTTCCAGGCTCAGCGCCAGGTCGATCAGCGCATGGGCGTCCTCGTCCTGCGCGTAGGCGTCGCAGAACTCGCGCACGACGCGGTCGGTTTCCTTCTTCGATTTCTCCGACAAGCCCAGCGCATCGGACAGGGTCAGGTCGAGCGGTCGCGGCGGGATCATCTTGGCCAGCTTGTCGACCTGGCCGTAACCCATGCCGAGCACGCGGCCCGAATCGCGCAGCACCGCCTTGGCCGCCATCGAGCCGTAGGTGATGATCTGGCTGACCTTGTCGCGCCCGTACTTGCGCGCGACGTAGTCGATCACCTCGTCGCGGCGGTCCATGCAGAAGTCGATGTCGAAGTCTGGCATCGACACGCGTTCGGGATTCAGGAAGCGCTCGAACAGCAGGTCGAACTGCAGCGGGTCGAGGTCGGTGATCTTCAGCGCCCACGCCACCAGCGAGCCGGCGCCGGAACCACGCCCGGGGCCCACCGGAATGCCGTGTTGCTTGCCCCAGTTGATGAAGTCCGCGACGATCAGGAAGTAGCCGGGGAAGCCCATCTTGACGATGACGTCCAGCTCGCGTTCGAGCCGCGCGTCGTAGTCCGCGCGCGAGTGGCCGGCAGCCAGCGGCGCGAGTGCAAGGCGCTGTTCCAGGCCCTGCCGCGACAGTTCGCGGATGTGGCTGTCGAGGTCGTGGCCCTCCGGCACGGGGAAGTCGGGCAGGTAGTACTTGCCGAACTTGAGTTCCAGCGTGCAGCGCTTGGCCAGCTCGACGGTATTTGCCAGCGCCTCGGGCAGGTCCGCGAACAGCGTCGCCATGTCTCCGGGCGTCTTCAGGTACTGCTGGTCGGTGTATTCCCGCGGGCGCTTGGGGTCGGCCAGCACGCGGCCCTGGTTGATGCACACGCGCGCCTCGTGCGCGTCGAAGTCGGCCTGCTTGAGGAAGCGCACGTCGTTGCTGGCCAGCACCGGCAAGTCGAGCGTGGCGGCCAGGCCCAGGGCGGCGCTGTTCCAGAGTTCCTCGCCGTCGCGGCCGCAGCGGGTCAGCTCCAGGTACAGCCGGTCCGGAAACAGTCGTGCCAGCGCGCGCAGTTTCGCCAGCGCGGCATCGCTGCCCTGGTGCACCGCGATGCGGGCTACTTCGCTGTCGCGGCCGAGCAGGGCGATCAACCCGCTGCAGGCCTCGCCATGCAACCAGCCGGCGTCGATCAGTGCGCGTCCGCCGTGCTGGCCCTCCTGCCAGGCACGCGACACCAGCCGCGACAGGTTGAGGTAGCCGTCATGGTCCTGGCACAGCAGGGTCAGCCGCCACGGGCGCGGATCGTCCGGCGCCGAGACCAGCAGGTCGCAACCGCCGATGGCCTTGATTCCGGCCGCGCTGCAGGCTTTGTAGAACTTGACCAGCGCGAACATGTTGCATTCGTCGGTCAACGCCACCGCCGGGATGCCGTCGCGCACGCAGGCGGCGACCAGCGCCTTGATGCGGATGGTCGAGTCGACCAGCGAGTACTCGCTGTGCAGGTGAAGGTGGGCGAAGCTGGCGGTCATGCAAATCTGCGCGCGTTGTCCGTGCAGGCTACCCGCCGCCGCAGGCAGCGGCAAGATTGACTTGCGCGGGGTTTGCGCGAAGCGCGGGCCGGCGCCGACCGGGGGTCATCGCGGCGCGAGCACCGGTGCCGCGATCGGCGGTTCGCGCAGCAACGCGTTGATCTCTTCGACGAGCGTACCGAGCATGTCTTCGCCATATCCGACGTGGACATGGGCCACGGTGCCGTCACGATGCAGCATCACCATCACCGGGATTCCCGTGACGTCATACGGCTTGCCGATGGCGCCGTGACGATCCCAGGTGAGCAGCAGTTCGGGGAGGCTCTTGCCCAGTGCGCGCGCGGCACGCAGGAAGACGCGGCGATCCTCCTTGTAGTTGACCGCCACCACCTGCAGCGACATGCCGCGCTTGGTCGCCAGCGATTGCATCTTCGCCAGCACCGGCATCTCCTTCATGCAGTAGCCGCACCAGGTCGCCCAGAAACTGATCACCACGACCTTGCCGCGCAGCGAGGCCAGGCTCACCGTGTGTCCATCCATCGTTGGCCCCAGTGAATCCGGCGGCACGTCGCCGGGCCGCACGCCCGCGGTGGCGGCGAAGCAGCTCATCAAGGCGACCAGGAGCAGGCTCATCCGTCGCATGGCGTCCCCTTCATATCCATGGACCAGCGGTCACGAGAGGCCAGTGTAAGCGATGGCCGGGTGCGGCAATCGCGGCCGCGATGTTTGCCTCAGAACAAGCTGGCCTGATCCAGCAGCAGGCGCACCGGGGCAAAGCTGCGGCGGTGCAGTGGGCATGGCCCCAGCCGCTGCAGCGAGGAGAGGTGGGCCGGCGTGGGGTAGCCCTTGTGCAGGGCGAAGCCGTAGCCGGGATGGAGCGCGTCCAGTTCCACCATCAAGCGGTCGCGGGTGACCTTGGCCAGGATCGAGGCCGCGCTGATGGCCGGTTCCAGCGCGTCGCCGCCGACGATCGCGCGCGCCGGGCAGGGCAGGTCCGGCGGCAGCTTGTTGCCGTCGATCAGCGCGTGCTGCGCGGCGGGCGCCAGGCCGGCGAGGGCGCGGCGCATGCCGGTCATGGTGGCGCGGAAGATGTTCAGCGAATCGATTTCCTCCGGCTCGACCAGCACGATGCAGTACGCCAGCGCGCGTTCGAGAATCAGCGGGAACAGCGCCTCGCGGCGCGCCTCGCTGAGCCTCTTCGAATCGTCGAGGCCGCGGATCGGCCGGACCGGATCGAGGATCACCGCCGCCACCGCCAGCGGACCGGCGAGAGGGCCGCGACCGGCTTCGTCGACACCGGCGACCAGCAGGCTGGTGGCCGATCCGTCCTCGTCCGCCTGCGAGCGCGGCGGTGGGCGATGGCTGTCGAGAACAAGCTCAGCCATCGGCGCGGCCGTGATCGTCGACCAGCTCCGCCACCGCGGTCGCGGCCCGTTCGCCGGCGTGGCCGGCCATGTCGCCGCGCAGTTCCTGGTGCAGGTATTCGAAGGCGGCCACGATCGCGCTGCGGCGCTCGCTGTCGCCGAACAGGGCCAGCGTGGCGGCGGCCAGCTTGTCGGCGGTGCAGTCGTCCTGCATCAGCTCGGGCACCCACGGCCCCGGGCCCAGCCCGCTGGCGCGGGCCAGGATGTTGGGCAGCGAATAGACGTCCGTCTTGATCATGTTCAGGGCGCGCGCGATGCGATAGCTCAGCGGCGCCACGCGGTAGCCGACCACCATCGGCCGCTTGGCCAGCATGGCCTCCAGCGTGGCGGTGCCGGAGGCCAGCAGCACCACGTCGGCGGCCAGCATCGCCTCGTGGGCCTGGCCGTCCAGCAGCAGCGGCGCGGGTTCGCTGGCCGGCAATCGGGCGAGCAGTTCCTGCAACCGCGCGTGCACCCGTGCATTGGCGGCGGGGACCACGATGCGCAGGCCGGGCACGACTGCAGCAACGTGCTGCGCGGCATCCAGGAAAATCCGGCCCAGCCGATCCACCTCGGACATCCGGCTGCCCGGCAGTACCGCCAGCACCGGCGCCTGCTGCGGCAGGTGCAGCGCCTCGCGCGCGCCGACGCGGTCGGCGACCAGCGCGAAGCGGTCGGCCAGCGGGTGGCCGACGAAGCGCGCGTCGATGCCATGGCGCGCGTAGATCGCCGGTTCCATCGGGAACAGGCACAGCACGCGGTCCGCGCTGCGACCGATCTTCTCCACACGATTCTCGCGCCATGCCCACACTGAGGGGCTGACGTAGTGAACCGTGCGCAAGCCGGCCTCCTTCAGGCGCCGTTCCACGCCGAGGTTGAAATCCGGGGCGTCGATGCCGATCACCACCGCCGGCCTGGCCTGCCTTAGGCGCGCGACCAGGGAACGGCGCAGACGCAGCAGGCGCGGCAGGTGGCTGATCACCTCGCTGAAACCGAACAGCGACAGCTCGCGGATGTCGTACCAGGACTCGAACCCCTCGCGCTGCATCCGCGCCCCGCCGATGCCGACGAAGCGCGCCTGCGGGTAGCGCTGGCGCAAGGCGACGATCAGGTCGGCACCGAGCTGGTCGCCGGAATCCTCACCGGCGAGGATGGCGATCAGCGGGGCAGGTGCGGAGACGCCGGTGTTTTGCATTTCGTCTCCGTCGTGAAGCGAGAGCCAGAGCGCGTGCTTGATTTTGCGATAAGCGCGACGCGCTTATCGCGCCAACGACCGCTCGCTGTGGTCGAGGAACTCCAGCATTGCCATGACGTCGGCGCTTTCGCGCGCCTGCTCGGCGAGTTTCTCGCGGGCTTCGGGCAGCGAGAGGCCGGCCATGTAGAGGGTGCGGTAGGCGCGCTTGATCGCGGCGATGCGGGTGGCATCGAAGCCCCGGCGTTTGAGGCCTTCGCTGTTGATGCCGCGCGGGCGGCCCTGCTGCTCGTTGGCCATCATCACGAACGGCGGCACGTCGTGGCCGACCAGGCAGCCCATGCCGATGAAGGCGTGCGCGCCGACCTTGCAGAACTGGTGCACGCCCGAATAGCCGGAGAGGATCGTCCAGTCACCGATCTCCACGTGCCCGGCCAGGGCGGAATAGTTGGAGAACACCACGTGATTGCCGACCTGGCAGTCGTGCGCGATGTGCACGTAGGCAAGCACCCAGTTGTCGTCGCCGAGGCGCGTGACGCCGCCGCCGTCGCCGGTGCCGCGGTTGATGGTGGTGAATTCGCGGATCAGGTTGCGGTCGCCGATGACCAGTTCGGTGCGCTCGCCGGCGAATTTCTTGTCCTGCGGATCGCCGCCCAGCGAGGCGAACTGGGCGACGCGGTTGTCGCACCCGAGCCGGGTGGGGCCTTCGATCACCACGTGCGGGCCGATCACCGTGCGGTCGCCGATCTCCACCTGCGCGCCGATGACGCTATAGGCGCCGATGCGCACGCCGGCGCCGATCACGGCAGCCGGGTCGACCTGCGCAGTGGGGTGGATCGCGGTGCTGTCACTCATGTTCATGACCTCGCGGCGCACATCAGTTCGCAGCTTGCCACTTCCTTGCCGTCGACCGTGGTGCGCGCGGCGAACAGACCCATGCCGCGGACCAGGCGTTTCAGGTTCACTTCCAGGCGCAACTGGTCGCCCGGCACCACCGGAGCGCTGAAGCGCGCATTGTCGACCTTGACCAGATAGAACAGCGGGCTGCCCGCGTCGCCCTTCATGCGGCGGCTGATCTGCGTCAGCAGGCCGGCGGCCTGCGCCATCGCCTCGATGATCAGCACGCCCGGCATCACCGGATGGCCCGGGAAATGGCCATCGAAGAACGGTTCGTTGATGGTGACGTTCTTCAGCGCGACCGCGCTGACGTCCGGCACGACCTCGATCACCCGGTCGACCAGCAGGAACGGGTAGCGGTGCGGCAGCAGGCGCTGGATCTGCTCCACCTGCACCGGCAGGGTGATCTCGAAATTTTCCTCAGTCATTGCTCTTGTCCTTTTCCAGTGCCGCCAGACGGCGCGCGTATTCGTCCAGATGCTTGAATCGCGCCGCATTCCTGCGCCACAGGCGATTTTCCTGCAGCGGCACGCCGGAGGAGTACTCGCCCGGTTCGCGTATCGAATGGGTGACCAGGCTCTTGGCGGTAATGGTAACCCGGTCGGCCAGCTCGAGATGGCCGAGCACGCCCGCATTGCCGCCGATCTGGCAGTAGCGGCCGATCCTGGCGCTGCCGGCCACGGCGGCGCATCCGGCCATTGCGGTGTGCGCGCCCACGTGCACGTTGTGGGCGATCTGGATCTGGTTGTCCAGCCGCACGTCTTCTTCCAGCACGGTGTCGTCCAGCGTGCCGCGGTCGATCGTGGTGTTGGCGCCGATCTCGCAGTCATCGCCGATGCGTACCCCACCCAACTGGGGCAGCTTGATCCAGTGGTCGGTGTCGAAGGCCAGGCCGAAGCCGTCCGAACCGATCACCGCGCCGGGATGCACCAGCACGCGGCGACCCAGGATGACGCGCGTGACCAGGGTGACCCGGGCCACCAGCCGCGATTGCGCCCCCACCGTGCAGCCCTCGCCGATGATGCAGTGTGGCCCCAGCACGGCGCCGTCCTCGACCACTGCATCGGCCTCGATCACGCAACACGGGCCGATGCTGGCGCCGGCGCTGACGCGCGCGGAAGCGGCGACCACGGCACTGGGATGCACGCCAGCCGGTGCGGCGGGCAGGCGCTCGAACAGCGCGGCGATGCGCGCGTAGGCGACGTAGGGGTCCCTGGCGATCAGCGCGGTGGCCGGGCAATCGGCGAGGTTCTCCTCGCGCAGCACCACCACGCCCGCGCGGGTGGACAGCAGCTGCGCGGTATATTTGCTGTTGGAAAGAAAGCTCAACTCGCTGGCGCCGGCGCCACCGAGCGTGCCCACGCCGCTCACCATCCGCGCGCCGTCGCCGCGGACGTCGAGGCCGAAGCGCGCGGCCAGTTCGGCTGCCGAGTAGTGGATGGCGTTCATGCGTGGCTCCGGACGGTGCGCGTCATTGTAGGGCGTGGCGCCGCACGACGCAGGTGTGCCCGGGCGACGAAAAAGAAAACGCGGCATCGCCGCGTTTTCCTTCGAGACGCCGGCAGCTCCGCACGTGGCGGCGCCCGCACCGGCCGATGGTCAGAACTGGCTGCCGAAGGTGAACTGGATGCGCTCCTCGTAATGACCGTCCGACGGCTGCGAGCGGAACGGCACGGCGAGGCTGATGATCAGCGGGCCGATCGGCGCCTGCCAGTGCAGCGATACGCCGGCCGAGGCGCGCAGCGTGCTGGCGTCGAAGCTCTGGTAATCCCGGTAGACGTTGCCGACGTCGGTGAACAGCGACACGCGCGCGGTGTTGATGTCCTTGAGAAACGGCAGCGGCAGGTACAGCTCGGCAGTGCCCAGCACCTTGAACGAGCCGCCGATCGGTTGCGCCCAGTAGGCGCCCAGGCAGTTGCCGCGCGCGTCCGGCGAGCTGCCGTCGATGCACACGCGCGGGCCCAGGGTGTTGTCCTGGAAGCCGCGTACGTCGCGCACGCCGCCGGAAGAGAAGTTGGCGAAGAACGGGAAATCCTGGCGCAGGTCGGGCATCACGTAGCCTGCGCCGCGCTGCGCTTCGGTGGCGGCCTTGAGCACGGCGAACTGGTCGTCGCTGATGCCGTTCTTGCCATAGGTCTTGCCGTAGCCCACCTGGCCGTCCAGGTAGAGCACGAAGCCCTTGCCGATCGGCCAGTAATGGTTGGCCTCGGCGGTGAGCTTCCAGTACTGCACGGTGGAGCCGGGCAGGGCGACGTCCGCCTGGGCCTGCAACAGGCCGCCGCGGGTGGGCGCCCAGTAGCCGTTGCGGGTGTCGTGGTTCCAGCCCAGCGTGCCGGTCCACGAATGGATCGTCTTGTTGCCGAGCTGGTTCTGGTAGTCGATCAGGTCCCGCGGGCTGTAGCCGGGGAACAGGTTGACCTTGTTGCTGCTGATGCCCAGGCCCACGCGCACGCCGTCGGTTTCGCTGATCGGGATGCCCAGGTAGGTCGAGAAGCCCTTGGCGCTGGTGCTGTAGTTGGCGTAGTCGGTGTTGCCGTAGTCGGTCTTGGAATAGTTGACGCTGTAGCCGATGCCGATGCCGTTGTCGGTCAGGTACGGGTTGTAGTAGTTGGCGCCGAAACTGGTCTGGTAGGTGCTGCGCGAGCCGCTCACCGAGAAGCTGTCGCCACTGCCGAACAGGTTGTTCTGGCTCAACGAGGCGTTGAGGATGATGCCGGCGTACTGCGAGTAGCCGATGCCGAACTGCATGCTGCCGGCGGCCTGCTCCTCGACCTTGACGCTGACGTCGACCTGGTCCTGCGAGCCGGGCACCAGTTTCTTGTCGATGTCGACCTTCTTGAAGTAGCCCAGCCGCTGCAGGCGGATCTTCGAGCGGTCGATCGCGGCCTGCGAGTACATGGAGCCTTCGAGCTGGCGCATCTCGCGACGCAGCACGTTGTCCTCGGTCTTGGTGTTGCCGGAGAAGATCACGCGGCGCACGTACACGCGCTGGCCCGGCTCGACGTACATGGTCAGGTCGACCGTGTGCTTGTCCTTGTCCAGCTTCGGGATCGGCGTGACCTTGGCGTAGGCATAGCCGATGTTGGACAGCACCGCCTTGATCGCCTTGCTGGAGTTCTCGATCGCGCCGCGGTTGAAGATGTCGCCTTCCTTGACGAACACCAGCTGGCGCATCGTCTTTTCCGGCAGGATCAGGTCGCCGAGCAGCTTGACGTCGGTGACCTTGTAGATGTCGCCTTCCTTGATGCTGGCGTCGATGTACATGTTGCGCTTGTCCGGCGAGATGCTGACCTGGGTCGAATCCACGCCGAAATCCGCGTAACCGCGGTTCATGTAGTAGGACTGCAGCTTCTCCAGGTCGCCGGAAAGCTTCTCGCGCGAGTACTGGTCATTCTTGGAGTACCACGACATCAGGTTCGGTGTGCCGGACTCGAAATCGTCGCGGATCTGCTTGTCGGTGTAGGCGTGGTTGCCGAGGATGTTGATCTCGCGGATCTTGGCGGCCTTGCCCTCGCGGATCTCGATGTCGATGGCGACACGGTTGCGGTCGAGCCGGGTCACGTGCGGCTCGACCGACACGTTGTACTTGCCGCGGTTGTAGTACTGCCGGATCAGCTCCTGCTGCACGCCGTCGATGGCCAGCCGGTCGAAGGTCTCGCCTTCGGAGATGCCGGTCTGCTTGAGGCCCTTCTTCAGGTCGTCGGTCTTGATGTCGTGGTTGCCGCGGATGTTGAGCTTGGCGATGGACGGCCGCTCGACCACCTTGATCACCAGGATGTTGCCGTCGCGGTCGAGCTCCACGTCGCTGAAGAACTTGGTCTGGTACAGCGCGCGGATGGCGCGTGCCGCCTCGGCGTTGGTGAGCCGATCGCCCTTGTTCACCGGCAGGTAGTTGTACACCGTGCCGGCCGCGATGCGGCTGAGGCCGTCGATGCGGATGTCCGAGATCACGAAGGGCTCGAACGCGTACGCGTTGGCGGCAAGGGAGGCAAGCAGGATCAGCGCGGCGATACGCTTCATCGTCGGTTCCGTTGGGTTAGTTTGACGGGGCGGCCAGCGCGGCCGCTCCGTCAACGCATGCGGCGGGGGATGAGCCCGTCGCGAAAAGGGGCGCTGCATTCCAGCGGGAGTTGTCGCGGACCGCGTCGGCCCGGGCAAGCACGGCCGGCGCAGTCTGGCGGATCGCCAGGTGGTCGAGGGCGATGGCGATGCGCATCACGACAGCAGGGTTCGCTGGATGTCGTTGAATAGCGTCCATCCGACCAGGCTGAACAGCAGGACCAGACCGATGTACTGGCCGATGATCATTGCCTGTTCGCTGACCGGGCTGCCCTTGACCAGTTCGATCAGATAATACAGCAGGTGCCCGCCATCGAGGACCGGGATCGGCAGCAGGTTCAGGATCGCCAGGCTCAGCGACACCATCGCCAGGAACTGCAGGAACCACGCCAGCCCCATCTGCGCCGACGCATTGGCGTACTGGGCGATGCCGATCACGCTGGAGATGTTCTTGGTCGAGGCGTGCCCGCTGAGCATCTCCCCGATCATGCCGAAGGTCTGCCGGGTATTGCGCCAGGTGGTGGTGAACGCGGCGCCCAGTGCGCGCGCCGGCGAGTACTGCACGGTGGCCGGCTCCGGTGGCGGCGGGGCGACGCCCAGCATCCACTTCGCCGGCTGGTCGCCGAGCGACTCCCATGTCGCGGTGACCGCGAGGGTCAGCGGCCGGCCGTCGCGCAGCACGCCGATCGACAGTCGCGGCGATGTGGCCGCCGCCGATTGCACCAGCTTGCCGAGGCTGTCGAAATCGCCCACCGGCTGGCCGTTGATGCTGACGATGCGATCGCCGCCCTGGATGCCGCCCAGGGCCGCCGGTTGCCCGGGCTTGACCGTGCCGGCGATCGCCGGCGGCGGCGCCAGGCGCAGGCCGAGCTTGCCGAAGTACTGGTCGATCGGCTGGCCGGCCGGCAGGCGGTCCAGCGGCAGCACGAGTTCGCGGGTCTGGCCGTCGGCGTGGCGCACCGTCAGCGGCAGCGGGGTCAGCGCCAGCAGCGCGTTGCCCACCGCGTCCATCGAATCGCTCCAGGTGGAGACCTGGCGCCCGTTGACGCTGAGGATGCGGTCGCCCGGCTGGATGCCTGCCTCGGCGGCGATGCTGTCCGGCGTGGCGGTGACGATCGGCGCGTAGTCGCTCCGGCCGAGCATGAACATCAGCCACAGCGCGGCGATGGTGAAGATCACGTTGAAGCCCGGCCCGGCCGCCACGATGGCGATGCGTTTCCACACCGATTTGCCGGTGAACTCCTGGTCGCGCAGGGCCGGGTCGACCTCGCCCTCGCGCGCGTCCAGCATCTTCACGTAGCCGCCCAGCGGGATCGCCGCGATCCAGTATTCGGTGCCGTCGCGGCCGATGCGCTTCCAGATCGCCTTGCCGAAGCCGATCGAGAACCGCAGCACCTTGACCCCACAGCGCCGCGCGACCCAGTAGTGGCCGAACTCATGGAAGGTCACCAGCACGCCGAGCGTGACCAGCAACCAGAACACCGAGCCGAAAAAGGAAGTCATCAAGTACCGCAGCGGAAAGTCATCGGGACAAGAATATCAGCAAGCCCTGCGCAGTACGCGCCGGGCCGCCTCGCGGGCCGCCCGGTCGCGCTCGAGCAGGGTCGGGATATCGACCACCGGCTGCGCCGGCAGTTCCGCAAGCACCGCCTCGACCACGTCGGCGATCGACAGGAACGCCAGCGTGCCGGCGAGGAAGGCCTCCACCGCCACCTCGTTGGCCGCGCTCAGCACGGTCGGGGCATCGCCACCGGCGCGCAGCGCCTGGAAGGCCAGCGCCAGGCAGCGGAAGGTGGCCAGATCCGGCGCCTCGAACTGCAGCGGCGCGCAGGCGGCGAGGTCGAGCGGGGTGACCCCGGACTCGACCCGCTCCGGCCAGGCCAGCGCGTGGGCGATCGCGGTGCGCATGTCCGGGTTGCCCAGTTGCGCCAGCACGGAGCCGTCGACGTAGTCGACCATCGAGTGGATCAGGCTCTGCGGATGCACCACCACCTCGATGGCCTCGACCGGCGCGGCGAACAGGTGATGCGCCTCGATCACCTCCAGTCCCTTGTTCATCAGGGTGGCCGAGTCGACCGAGATCTTGCGGCCCATGACCCAATTGGGATGCTTGCAGGCCTGGTCGGGCGTGACATGAGCCAGCTCGGCGCGGCTGCGGCCGCGGAACGGGCCGCCGGACGCGGTCAGGATCAATCGGCGCACGCCACTGCGGGCCAGTGCGGGGCGACCGCCCGGCAGACACTGGAACAACGCGTTGTGCTCGGAGTCGACCGGCACCAGCACCCCGCCACCGCGCTCGACCGCCTGCAGCAGCAGCGGGCCGGCCATCACGATGGACTCCTTGTTGGCCAGCAGCAGCCGCTTGCCGGCCTGCGCGGCGGCCAGGGTCGACTCCAGCCCGGCGGCGCCGACAATGGCCGCCACCACGGTGTCGCACAGGTTGCCGGCCGCCGCGGCGACCAGCGCGTCCGGGCCGCTGGCGACATCGCAGCGCACCCCGGCGTCGGCCAGGCGCCGGGCCAGTTCGCGCTCGTGCGCGGGATCGGCGACGATGGCCAGGTCCGGCCGGTGTCGAACGCACAGTTCGACCAGCGCCTCGACGCGGTGGTTCGCGGTGAGCACGCTGGCGCGGAACCGCTCCGGATGGCGCGCGATCACGTCCAGCGTGCTGCCGCCGATCGAGCCGGTGGCACCAAGGACAGCGACCGTGCGCATCGTCACAACTGCAGCAGCCACAAGCCGGCGGCGAAAATGGGCAGTGCCGCGAACACGCTGTCCAGTCGATCCATCAGGCCGCCATGGCCGGGAAAGATGCTGCCCGAATCCTTCACCTGGGCATGCCGCTTGAGCAGGCTCTCGAACAGGTCGCCGACGATAGAAATGGACACGGTGGCCGCCGCCAGCAGCGCCAGCGCCAGCAACCGCACATCACGCACGTCGAGCAGCCAGGCGCCGACCAGCGCCAGCAGCACGCCGGCGACCAGCGCGCCGTAGGCGCCGGCCCAGGTCTTGCCCGGGCTGATATGCGGCGCCAGCTTGCGCTTGCCGAAGGCGCGGCCGGCGGCGTAGGCGCCGATGTCCGAGGCCCACACGATCATCAGCGCCAGCAAGGTCCACCACGGGCCGTGCGGCGAGTGGCCATGGATGCCGACCAGGGCGACCCAGGCCGGAAAGATCACGAATGCGCCGGCCAGCAGTTTCAGCGCGGTGTTGTCGCGCGTGGGCGCGGCGGCGAACGCGAAGTGGCGCAGCCACAGGCAGGCCACCAGCCACCATGCCACGCCAGCGACCAGCAGCCAGTCGAGCCACGCGCTGTCGCGCGCCAGCCAGAGCAGCACGAACACGCCGGCGGCCACGATCAGCAAGGCCACCCGGGCACGGCCATGCAGGCCGCTCAGCTGGGCCCACTCCCCCCATGCCGCCAGGAAAGCCACGGCCACGATCGCGCCGAAGACGCCGGTCGGCGGCAGCAGGACGATCAGGATCGCCAGCGGCGCGAGCACCAGGGCGGTGAGAATGCGCTGAAGCAGCATGGAAATCCTCTAGGAGCGTGGGCGGTAGAAACCAAGGGAGCGAGGCAAAGCGATTTTGAGTCAGGTTTTTTCGATCGTTTGAGGAAGATAGCCGTAGCTATCTGACGAGAAGGAGCGGAAAAGCTGGCCAAAAGCGCGAAGCCATAGCCCCTTGGTTTCTATCGCCCACGCTCCTGGGGGGCAGGGGCCAGCTGCGCGCTGGTGCGGCCGTAGCGGCGCTCGCGCGAAGCGTAGTCGGCGATGGCCTCGCGCAGGCAAGCCTGGTCGAAATCGGGCCACAACGTGTCGGTAAAGTACAGCTCGGCGTAGGCGACCTGCCACAACAGGAAGTTGCTGATGCGGCGTTCGCCGCCGGTGCGGATGAACAGGTCCAGCGGCGGCAGCTCGGCCAGGCTCATCCACTGGCCCAGCCGTGATTCGTCGATCTCGTCGGCGCGCAACTCGCCGCGCGCGACCGCGCCGGCAGCGTGGCGACAGGCCTGCACGATGTCCCAGCGGCCGCCGTAACTCACCGCGATATTCAGTTGCAGCGCCGCGTTGCCGGCGGTGCGGTCCGTCGCCGCGCGCATGCGCTGGCGCAGCGGCTCGTCGAAGCTGTCCAGGTCGCCGATGAAGCGCAGGCGCACGCCGTGGCCGTGCAGTTCCTCCACCTCTTTGTCCAGCGCGCGCACGAACAGGTTCATCAGCGCGCTGACCTCGTCCTGCGGGCGCTGCCAGTTTTCGCTGGAGAAGGCGAACAGGGTCAGCACCGGCACGCCTTCGCGCAGGCAGGCTTCGATCACCTCGCGCACCGCGCGGCGCCCGGCGTTGTGGCCGAAGCTGCGCGGACGGTGCCGGGCACGGGCCCAGCGCCCGTTGCCGTCCATCACGATGGCGACATGGCGGGGAACCCGGGCAGCCGTGGCGGCCGGCATGCGGGGTGCGATGGCGCTCAGAGCGCCATCAGCTCCTCTTCCTTGGCCTTGACGACGGTATCGACGTCCTTGACCGCGCGATCGGTGAGCTTCTGGATCTCGTCGTCGAAACGGCGATCCTCGTCCTCCGTGATCTGCTTGTCCCTGAGCAGGTCCTTGACCTGCTGCAGGGCATCGCGGCGCACGTTGCGGATGGCGATCTTGGCGTTCTCGCCCTCATGGCCCACGTGCTTGGCCAGCTCCTTGCGACGCTCCTCGGTGAGCGCGGGCATGTTGAGCCGGATCACGGTGCCGGCGGTGGTCGGCGTGATGCCGATGTCCGATGCCATCAGGGCCTTCTCGATCGGCGCCACCATGTTTTTTTCCCACGGCGTGATGAGGATGGTGCGCGCATCGGCCAGCGTCACGGACGCGACCTGCGACAGCGGCGTTTCCGCGCCGTAATAGCTGACCTTGATGTGGTCGACCAACGTGGTGCTGGCGCGGCCGGTGCGGATACGCGTGAGGTCGTGCTTGAGCGAGTCGATGCTCTTGCCCATGCGGGCCTGGGCATCGTTCTTGATGTCGTTGAGCATGTGTCGTACCCCGGTGAATCTGGCAACGCGTGATTATAGCAGTGGCGGGCGTCGCCCCCGCGGGCCGACTCAGCCGACCAGCGTGCCGATCGACTCGCCGCCCATGATGCGCATCAGGCTGCCGGGCACGCTCATGTCGTAGATGCGCAGCGGCATGCCGTGGTCGCGGCACAGCGCGATCGCGGCGGTGTCCATCACTTGCAGGTTGCGCTGGATCACTTCCTCGTAGCTCAGCCGCTCGTAGCGGATGGCGTGCGCGTCACGGGCGGGATCGGCGCTGTAGACGCCGTCGACCTTGGTGGCCTTGAGCAGCAGGTCGGCGCCGACTTCCACGGCGCGCAGCGCCGCGGCCGAGTCGGTGGTGAAGAACGGATTGCCGGTGCCGGCAGCGAACAGCACGATGCGGCCCTTCTCGATGTGGCGGATCGCGCGGCGGCGGATGTAGTCCTCGGCCACGTCGTGGATCTGGATCGCGCTCATCACCCGCGCATAGCCGCCACGCTTCTCGATCGCATCGGCCATCGCCAGCGCGTTCATCACGGTGGCGAGCATGCCCATGTGGTCGCCGGTGACGCGATCCATGCCGGCCGCGGCCAGGCCGGCGCCGCGGAAGATGTTGCCGCCGCCGATCACCACGCCCACTTCCACGCCGGCGCGGCGCACCTCGATGATCTCCTCGGCGAGCCGGCCGATCACGTTCGGATCAATGCCGTAGTCGGCCTCGCCCATCAGCGCTTCACCGGAGAGCTTGAGCAGGATGCGGTGGTACTTGGGCTGGGTGCTCATGGGTTCTCCGGATTGTGGGGGCAAACCGCCACATTGTAGCGGCAGAGCCGCTCTCGGGTAAGCTTGCCTCGGTCGATTGAAGTCGCCGCGACGGATTCGGTTCAAGGAGCGAACGGGTGGGGTGGAACACGCTTTATTACGGGGTCCCGGCGCCGTCGCGCGGGCGACGCATCGCCATCCACGGCACGCTGATCGTGATGGCCCTGGCGTTCTACGGTGGCTGGATCGACTTCCTGCCCGAGCCGTGGGTGGAACGATCCAGCTTCTACGTGGCGCTGGTGCTTGGCGTGGCGGTCACGGTGTGGCTCGCGTGGGTCAATCTCACCGGACGCAACGAAGCCTATCAGGGCGGTACCGCCGAAATGCTCCTGGCGGCACCGTTCTGCGCTGCCTTGGCTGCAGGCTTCATCTGGTGCGCGCTGGCGCATGGGGTGGCGGGCGGGGTCACGCGAATGCTGGGCGATGCCGCATTCCTGCCGCCGGTGCAGATGCACACCGTTCACCGCCGGCGGCGCCGGGAATGCGACTACCAGTTGAGGGGCGGCCCCATGACCGGCTTCCTGTTCGACCACCTTTGCACCAGTTCGGCCTATTACGAGGCCCATCCGCGCCATCGCGTGGAGGTGGCGCTGGGAGGCTTTCGCGGGCGGCTGGGGTTCTACGTCACGCAGTTCGGCCATCGTCGCGACCTGGGCGCCTACCGGGATTGACCGCGACAACGAAAAGGGCCGCGGTTTCCCGCGGCCCCTGGTTCGAAGCACCCGCTCTTTCTGAAAGTCCGGCCATGGCGAGGGCATGGATGCCCGAGGTGAGGCAACGCAGGAGCGGTTGCCCGATGGCCGGTCTTTGCCGTCAGGGATGACGGGTACTTCGGATTACCTCAAGCCTGCCTGCTTCATGACTTCGGCGGCGAAATCCTCTTCCACCTTCTCGATGCCTTCGCCGACGGCCAGGCGGACGACCGAGATGACGTCGGCGCCTTCCTTCTTCAGCGCCTCGGCGACCGTGACGTTGGTGTCCAGCACGTAGGGCTGGCCCAGCAGGGTGACTTCGGAAACGATCTTGTGGATCTTGCCGCTGATGATCTTCTCCAGGATCTCGGCCGGCTTGGCCTTGTCCTTCTCGGACATCAGGCTCAGCGCGATTTCCTTCTCCTTGGCGACGAACTCGGCCGGCACGTCCTCGGCGCGGACGTGCGCCGGGTTCATCGCCGCCACGTGCATGGCGATGCCTTTGGCCAGCTCCTCGGAGCCGCCCTTGAGCGACACCAGCACGCCGATGCGGCCGCCATGGATGTAGTTGCCGATCACGCCGTCGTTCTCGATGCGGGCCATGCGGCGCACGTCGATCTTCTCGCCGATGGTGGCGATCAGCGCCTTGGCCGCGTCCTCGACGGTACCGCCGCCGGGATAGGCGGCTGCCTTGAGCGCGTCGATATCGGCGGCGCCGGACTTCAGCGCGACTTCGGCGACGGCGTCGCTGAACTTCAGGAAGCTCGCGTCCTTGCCCACGAAGTCGGTTTCGCAGTTGATCTCGACCAGTACGGCCTTGCCGCTGGCCTGGTCGGTGACGATGCGGCCTTCGGCGGCGATGCGGCTGGCTTTCTTGTCGGCCTTGGCGAGGCCGGACTTGCGCAGCCACTCCATGGCGGCGTCGAGGTCGCCGTTGTTCTCCACCAGCGCCTTCTTGCATTCCATCATGCCGGCGCCGGACCGCTCGCGCAGCTCCTTCACCATCTGGGCGGAAATATTGCTCATCGGTAGTTCTCCAATGCTTGGATGGCGCGACGGCAAGCAAACGCCGTCACGCGTTGATCTCGGCAGCCTGGCGGCGGTCGGCGACCGCCGCCTCGGCGCTTACTTGGCGGGCGCGCCTTCGTTGCGCGGGCCACGGCCGCCGTCGCGGCGCGGCGCGGACTTGCGCGGGGCAGCCTCGCGGCGCGGGCGATCGACCTTGGCCACCGGGTTGCCTTCCTCGTCCAGCTCGACGAAGTCGTTGCCGTCGCCCTGGGCGGCGGCCGGCGCGGCGGCCTTGCCTTCGAGGATCGAGTCGGCGGCGGCGCGGGCATACAGCTGGATCGCGCGGATCGCGTCGTCGTTGCCCGGGATGGCGTAGTCGACCAGCTCCGGGTTGTAGTTGGTGTCGACCACGGCGATCACCGGGATGCCGAGCTTCTTGGCTTCCTGCACGGCGATGTCTTCGTGGCCGATGTCGATCACGAACAGCGCGTCGGGCAGGCGGTTCATGTCCTTGATGCCGCCCAACGAGGCCTGCAGCTTGTCGCGCTCGCGGCGACGGGCCAGCACTTCGTGCTTGACCAGCTTGTCGAAGCTGCCATCGGTCTCGGCTGCTTCCAGCTCCTTCAGGCGCGAAACGGACTGCTTCACGGTGCGGAAGTTGGTCAGCATGCCGCCGAGCCAGCGCGAGGTGACGAACGGCATGCCGGCGCGGGCAGCCTCTTCGGCCAACGGCTCGCGGGCCGAACGCTTGGTGCCGACGAACAGGATGGTGCCGCGCTTCTGCGCCAGGCCCGACAGGAAATTCATCGCGTCGGTGAACAGCGGCAGGGTCTTTTCGAGATTGATGATGTGGATCTTGCCGCGGGCGCCGAAGATGTACGGGGCCATCTTGGGATTCCAGTAACGGGTCTGATGACCGAAATGGACGCCGGCTTCCAGCATCTGACGCATGGTGACTTGTGCCATGGGTGTCGCTCCGATTGTCGGTTCCCTCGAGAAGGAACCTGGGGGTTGGGACCTCCACGCATCCCCGGCTTCGACCGCGACTGGCCCGATTTTGACGGTGGGCGAGGCGCGGCACCCCGAAGGCGGTGCCGATGCGTGTGTGGCGTTGGTTTGGGTGTTGTACCGCTGGGCGTTACAATCCCGGCTCGCTTTGCGTGGATCGACTCCCGCTCGGGAGGCATCAGCCCTGCAAAACTCCGAAATTGTAGCCGGTACGCCGGCGGTGCGGCAAGTCTCTGGATTTCAAGGAGTTCTGTCGCCACATGAGTGGAATCCATGGCCATTACCCTGAAATCTCCCGAAGACCTTGAAGGCATGCGCGTCGCCGGCAAGCTGGCTGCCGAAGTGCTGGCCATGCTCAAGGAGTACGTCAAGCCCGGCGTCACCACCGAGGAGTTGGACCGCCGCGCCTACGAGCACATCGTCAACGTGCAGAAGGCGATTCCCGCCAACGTCGGCTATCACGGCTTCCCCAAGACCCTGTGCACCTCGGTCAACCACGTGATCTGCCACGGCATCCCGAGCGAGGGCAAGGTGCTCAAGGACGGCGACATCGTCAACCTCGACGTCACCGTGATCAAGGACGGCTGGCACGGCGACACCAGTCGCATGTACGTCGCCGGCACCCCGTCGGTGCTGGCCAAACGGCTGGTGGATACGACTTTCGAGGCGATGATGCGCGGCATCGAGGCGGTGCGTCCCGGCGCCACGCTTGGGGATATCGGCCACGCCATCCAGCAGCATGCCGAGGCGGCCGGTTTCAGCGTGGTCAAGGAGTACTGCGGCCACGGCATCGGCAAGGTCTATCACGACGAGCCGCAGGTGCTGCATTACGGCAAGCCCGGCACCGGCGTCGAGTTGAAGAAGGGCATGACCTTCACCATCGAGCCGATGATCAACGCCGGCAAGCCGCAGACGCGCCAGATGCCCGACGGCTGGACCGTGGTGACCAAGGACCATTCGCTGTCCGCCCAGTGGGAACACACCCTGGCGGTGACCGACGACGGCTTCGAGATCCTCACGCCCTGGCCGGATGCGTGAAGCAGGAATGAGTGGGGAGGAGTGAGAAAAGAGAGCCGGACGCGCGGCGCCGGCGCCGGATGCCATGCAGACATGGCAGACTGCCTTCTCTCATTCCGCACTCCTCTCCACTCACTTCTCGCTCCAATGAATTCAGCGCTCCCTCCCTTGCCGCGCCTGCCCGTGGCAGTGCCGCGCTCCGGCGTTTCGGCCGAGGCGCGGCGGGCGTTGCGGCAGTTGCTGGAGGATGTGGATCGCGGGTTGGCTACGGCGTTTCGCGACGGCATGGATGCCAGTGCGTTGGCGCGGCGGCGCGGCGAGTCGGTGGCGCGGGTGGTTGCGCATGTGTGGGCAGCCTGCCTCGGTGAGGTAGCCGGCGCGGCGCTGTTCGCGATTGGCGGCTTTGGCCGCGGCCTGCTGTTTCCGTACTCGGATGTGGACCTGCTGGCGCTGGCGGCGGCACCCGAGCCTGCGCGCCTGCGGGCACTGGAGCAGTTCTTCGCTACCTTGTGGGACATCGGCCTGAAAGTGGGCCACGCCGTGCGCGAACCAGCGCAATGCCGGGCGCTGGCCGCGCAGGACGCCAGCGTATTCACCAGCCTGCTCGACGCGCGACGGCTGGCCGGCGATCCGGCCTTCGATGCGCAACTGCGGGGCATCGTTGACGACCCGGCGTTGTGGCCGCCGCGCGAATACCTCGCCGCCCGGCTGGCCGAGCGCAACGCGCGGCACGCCCGTTACGACGACACTGCCTACAACCTCGAACCGAACCTCAAGGACGGGCCCGGCGGCCTGCGTACGCTCGACTCGCTGCGCTGGATGGGGCGACGCCTGGCGCACGCGGACGGGTTGTCGGGGATGGTCGCCGAGGGGCTGCTCGATCCGGCCGAGCAAGCCCAGCTGGAACAAGCCGAATCGACGCTGCGCCGTTACCGCTATGCCCTGCATCTGGAAGCGGGACGGGCCGAGGAGCGGCTGCTGTTCGACTATCAGCAGGCGCTGGCCGCACGCCTGGGATTCCAGGACGAGCACGAGAAGAACCTCGGCGTCGAACAGTTCATGCAGGGCTACTACCGCGCAGCCAGCCAGGTCGAGCGGCTCGGCGTGCAGGTGGCCGAGCGCTTCGAGGAGATGCTGGAGCCTCCCGCGGCGGAGCAGCCGGTGGGCGACGATTTCGTGCGCTACGGCGCGCGCCTGGCCGCGCGCGATCCGGAATTGTTCATGCGCCGGCCCGCGGCGCTGGTGGAGATTTTCATCGCCCGGCTGGAGCAGTCCGGCGTGCTGGGCTTCAGTGCCGACACCATGCGCCGCATCCATCAGGCGACCGACGCCCATGGCGCGGCGCTGGCCCGGGACGAGGAGGTGCTGGCCGCGTTCCTGCGCCTGTTGCGGCGCGGTGCGCCGGCGGTGGAGGCGTTGTGGCGGATGAACCGGCACGGCCTGCTGGCGGCGATCCTGCCGGCGTTCGGCAAGGTGTTCGGGCGCATGCAGTACGACCTGTTCCATGTCTACACGGTCGACGAACACACCTTGCGCGTGTTGCGCAACATGGCGCGCTTCGCCGAGCCGGCGGCACGGGGCGAGTTCCCGCTTGGCTGCGAGATCTGGGCCATGCTGCCCAAGCCCGAGGTGCTGCTGCTGGCGGCGTTGTTCCACGACATCGCCAAGGGTCGCGGCGGCGACCATTCGGTGCTGGGCGAACAGGATGCGCGGGATTTCTGCACGCGGCTGGGCCTCCCCTCCGGCGACGTCGAACGGGTCGCCTGGCTGGTGCGCCATCACCTGCTGATGAGCACCACGGCGCAACGCCAGGACATCACCGATCCCGAGGTGGTGCACCGCTTCGCCGAGACGGTGGGCGAGCGGGAGCAGCTCGGCCAGCTCTACCTGCTGACCATTGCCGACATCATCGGCACCAGCCCGCGCCTGTGGAACAGCTGGAAGGATCGCCTGCTGGCCGATCTCTGCACCAGCACCCGCCATGCCCTGCGCAGCGACGTCGAGTTGCCGCGCGACGCCGGCGTGCGCGTGCGCGAATGCAGCGCGCAGGCGCTGGCGCGGCTGCAGGAGGATGGCTTCGACGAAGCCCGGGTGCGGCAGGTCTGGGGGGATTTTCCGCAACTCAGCTTCCTGCGCCATCGGCCCGAGCAGATCGCGTGGCAGACCGCGGCGATCCTGCGCGCGCAGGGTGCGGTGCCGCTGGTCGCGGTGGAACCGTTGTCGGTACGCGGCAGCACCGAGCTGTTCGTCTACACGCCCGATCGGGACGGCCTGTTCGCCACCGTGACGGCGATGCTGGATCGGCTGCGCTTTTCGGTGATGGAGTCGCGCATCCTCAGCTCGCCCACCGGCATGGCGCTGGATACCTTCCTGTTGCTCGAAGCCGACAGCCAGCAACCGGCCAGTCCCGCGCGTGCCGAAGAGTTGCAGCAGCGCCTGCAGCGCGCACTCGCGCAAGCGGTGGGCGTGCAGCCGAGCAAGCGCAGCATGTCGCGCCATCAGAAGCATTTCCAGGTGACGCCGAAGATCAGCTTCCATGCCGCCGGCGGCCGCACCCAGTTGGCGTTGGCGGGGACCGACCGGCCCGGTCTGCTGGCGGCGGTGGCGCAGGTGATGCTGAGCGAGGACGTACGCGTGCACGACGCACGCATCGCCACCTTCGGCGAGCGGGTGGAGGACTTCTTCCTGCTGACCGATCGCGCCAACGCGCCGCTCGATGCGCAGCACCAGCAGCGCCTGCTGCAGGCGTTGCTGGCGCGGATCGGTCCCGCGCGCGAGTGAAGCCGGCGGCTCGCGCTATCATGCCCGCCGCTGCGCGAGGCAGCGGCCACGCCCATTCGTCATGACCTATCTGTTGATCAAATCGTTGCACCTGCTGTTCGTGATCGCCTGGATGGCCACGGTGTTCTACCTGCCGCGCATCCTGGTGAACATGGCCGAAGCGGCGAACGAGCCGGCGGTGCAGGCGCGGCTGCAGCTGATGGGGCGTCGACTGTACAAGTTCGGCCACAACATGTTCGGCATCGCGTTCCTGTTCGGCCTGGTGCTGTGGCAGGGTTGGCGGGTATTCCCGCAGAGCCTGCCGAACGTGGCCTCCGGCACGCACTGGATCGACGCCAAACTGACCCTCGTCGCGTTGTTGCTGGTCTACTTCACCTGGGCCGGGCGATTGCTCAAGCGCAGCGCAAAGGGCCTTGCGTTGCCCTCGGCGCGCACGTTGCGCTGGCTCAACGAGCTGCCGGTGCTGTTGCTGCTGGGCGTGATCTGGCTGGTGCTGGCCAAGCCGTTCTGAGGCTCTCCGCGACGCGCACGATCTGGGCTAGACTAGGATTTCGGCACCATCCACGAGACCAAGGTGGCCCGCGCTTGCGCCGGCCGAGTGTGCGACATGACGACTACGTGCTGCCACGACTGACCGCCACCACGCCTTCGTTTGTCAAAGAAAGGGCGTCAAGCCCTTTTTTGCTTTTCAAGAGAAGCTTTCGCGATGATCGAGATTACGCTCCCCGACGGCAGCAAGAAGCCGTTCGAACACCCCGTCACCGTGCAGGACGTGGCCGCTTCGATCGGCGCCGGCCTGGCCAAGGCCACGCTGGCCGGCAAGGTCGACGGCAAGCTGGTCGACGCCAGCTTCCCGATCGAACACGATGCCAGCCTGCAGATCGTCACCGAGAAGAGCCCGGAGGCGCTGGAGATCCTGCGCCACTCCACCGCGCACCTGATGGGCCAGGCCGTGCAGCGGCTGTTTCCGGGCGCGCAAGTCACCATCGGCCCGGTGATCGACAACGGCTTCTACTACGACTTCGCCTACGAGCGCCCGTTCACGCCCGAGGATCTGCCGAAGATCGAGGCGGAGATGCACAAGATCGTGGCCGAGCAATTGCCGGTCACGCGCAGCGTGAAATCACGCGACGAGGCGGTGGCGTTCTTCCGCGGCCTGGGCGAGAACTACAAGGCCGAGATCATCGAGGGCATCCCGGCCGACCAGGATCTGTCGCTGTATTCGCAGGGCGAATTCACCGACCTGTGCCGGGGGCCGCACGTGCCGAACACCGGCAAGCTGCATTCGTTCAAGCTGATGAAGGTGGCTGGCGCTTACTGGCGCGGCGACTCGAACAACGCGATGCTCAGCCGCATCTACGGTACCGCCTGGCTCAACGACAAGGACCTGAAGGCCTACCTGTTCCAGCTGGAAGAGGCCGAGAAGCGCGACCATCGCAAGATCGGCAAGCAGCTGGACCTGTTCCACCAGCAGGAAGAGAGCCCGGGCATGGTGTTCTGGCACCCGAACGGCTGGGCGATTTGGCAGCAGGTCGAGCAGTACATGCGCGGCGTGTACCGCAGCAGCGGTTACCAGGAGGTGCGTTGCCCGATGGTGCTGGACGTGTCGTTGTGGAAAAAGTCGGGGCACTGGGACAATTACAAGGAGAACATGTTCTTCACCGAGTCGGAGAAGCACACCTTCGCGCTGCGCCCGATGAACTGCCCTGGCCACGTGCAGATCTTCAATGAGGGCCTGCGCAGCTACCGCGACCTGCCGCTGCGCTATGGCGAGTTCGGCGGCTGCCATCGCAACGAGCCGTCCGGCGCGCTGCACGGCATCATGCGCGTGCGCGCGTTCACCCAGGACGACGGCCACATCTTCTGCACGCCCGGGCAGGTCGAGCCGGAGGTCACCGCCTTCCACCGGCAGGCGATGCAGGTCTACGCCGATTTCGGTTTCGACAAGATCGAGGTGGCTCTGGCGCTGCGTCCGGACCAGCGCATCGGCGACGACGAGGTATGGGATCGGGCCGAGGCCGCGCTGCGGGGTGCCTTGGCGGCTGCCGGGGTAACCTGGACCGAGCTGCCGGGCGAGGGCGCCTTCTACGGCCCCAAGATCGAGTACCACATGCGCGATTCGATCGGCCGCGACTGGCAGGTCGGCACCATGCAGGTGGATTTCATGATGCCCGAGCGGCTGGGCGCCGAATACGTGGACGAGCACTCCCAGAAGCAGCATCCGGTGATGCTGCACCGGGCCATCGTGGGGTCCATGGAGCGTTTCATCGGCATCTTGATCGAGCACCATGCCGGCCTGCTGCCGACCTGGCTGGCGCCGGTCCAGGCGATGGTGTTCAGCATCACCGATGCGCAGGCCGGTTACGTTCGCGAGGTCACGCAAGCCCTTGTCGACAAAGGTTTCCGGGTACAATCGGATTTGCGCAACGAGAAAGTCGGCTATAAAATCCGCGAACATACGATGCAGAAAGTGCCTTATCTGCTCGTGGTCGGCGACCGCGAGAAAGAGACGGGGGCGGTTTCTGTCCGTACCCGTTCCGGCGAGGATCTGGGCAGCATGCCGCTGGCCGATTTCATCGGGCGACTGGAGACCGAAACCCGGCGTTGAACGCCGAACGGTCTGTTTCATCACTTCTTCTGGAGGATCGTGGTATCGCAACCACCGACAACAAGGGCAATCGTCGCAACCTGGAAATCCGCGTGCCGCGGGTGCGTGTCATTGGCGCAGATTCCGAGCAACTCGGCATCCTGACCCGTGACGAAGCGCTGGCGCTGGCGCAGGAAGCCGGCATGGATCTGGTCGAGATCCAGCCCAATGGCGATCCGCCCGTATGCCGCATCATGGATTACGGCAAGTTCAAGTTCGAAGCCCAGAAGAAAGCCCAGGCCGCCAAGAAGAAGCAGAAGCAGGTCGAGATCAAGGAAGTGAAGTTCCGTCCGGTCACGGACGTGGGCGACTACCAGATCAAGCTGCGCAACATGCTTCGCTTCCTGGAAGAGGGCGACAAGGTCAAGGTCACCATCCGCTTCCGCGGCCGCGAGATGTCGCACCAGGATCTCGGCCAGAACCTGGCCCGCAAGATCCAGGAAGACGTCGGCGACAACGGCCAGGTCGAGTCGTACCCCCGGCTCGAAGGGCGCCAGATGGTCATGATGATCGGGCCCAAGAAGAAATAGGCTGTTCGCCTTTGCGGGAGTTCGCTCGCGGGCAATGCTCCTTTTGCCGTGTCTCCCGGAGCGGCCGCCCTCAATTGGGTAGCGGGCAAGCCCCGTGCCCTCTCCCCAATCCTCTCCGGAGGGGGAGGAGGCACGCGTCGGCACTTCGTGCTGGCGTTTGACCTTTTGAACCCGTATGATTACGGGTTCGACCCGCCGGAAGGGTCGTGCACCGGTCATGGCAGGACGGAAAGAGCAACCCGCGGTTGCCGCCAGATCAGTCAGAAACGGGATCATTCCCACTCAAGGAGCATTCCATGCCCAAGATCAAGACCAACCGGGCGGCTGCGAAGCGTTTTCGCAAGACCGCATCCGGCAAGATCAAGTGCGGCCACGCATACAAGTCGCACATCCTGACCAAGAAGTCGACCAAGCTGAAGCGTGGTCTCCGTGCCCCGAACCACCTCAAGGCGTGCGACGCGCCGGGCGTGGCTCGCATGCTGCCGTACTTGTGAGGAGATAGACCATGGCTCGTGTAAAGCGTGGCGTCACCGCTCGTCGTCGTCACAAGACCATCATCGGCCGCGCCAAGGGCTACTACAACGCCCGCCGCAAGGTCTTCCGCGTCGCCAACCAGGCCGTCATCAAGGCTGGTCAGTACGCCTATATCGGCCGCAAGCAGCGCAAGCGCCAGTTCCGTGCACTGTGGATCGTGCGCATCAACGCTGCCGCGCGCATGTTCGGGCTGTCCTACAGCCGCCTGATCAATGGGCTGAGCAAGGCCGGCATCACCATCGACCGCAAGGTCCTGGCTGATATCGCCGTGCATGACATCAAGGCGTTTGGGGCCATCGCTGACAAGGCGAAGGCCGCCCTGGCTGCTTGATCGTCGCTTGCGACGATAGAATGTGAATCAAGCGGGGAGGAGGCCACACGCCTCCTCCCCGTTTTCGTTTTTGCACGTCCGAACCGGGACCGCACCGATGGATGATCTGGAACGCCAGGCCGCGCAGGCGCTGGCTGGCATCGAACAGGCCGAGACGCTGGATACGCTGGAGTCCCTGCGCGTGGGCCTGCTGGGCAAGAGCGGCATCGTGACCGCCGCGCTGAAGACCCTGGGCACCCTGGCGCCCGAGCAGCGCAAGGCGCGCGGTGCCGAAGTGAACCGTGTCAAGGAGCGCCTCGTCGACGCACTGGCGACACGCAAGGCCGTGCTGGAACAGGCCGAGCTCGACCATCGGCTTGCCTCCGAGGCGATCGACATTTCGCTGCCCGGCCGCGATGGCGAGCGCGGCGGCATTCACCCGATCACCCGCGCGCTGGAACGCATCGCGTCGATTTTCGCGCGGCTCGGCTATCAGCGCGCCGACGGCCCCGAGATCGAGGACGACTGGCACAACTTCGAGGCGTTGAACTTCCCGCCGCACCATCCGGCGCGCGCGATGCACGACACCTTCTACTTCGGAGACGGCCGTCTGCTGCGCACGCATACCTCGCCGGTGCAGATCCGCACGATGGCCGGTCGCCAGCCGCCGATCCGCATCATCGCGCCGGGCAAGGTCTACCGCAGCGATTCGGACCAGACTCACTCGCCGATGTTCCATCAGATCGAAGGCCTGCTGGTTGACGAGACTTCCAGTTTCGCCGACCTCAAGGGCACCCTGGCCGAGTTCATCCGCGCGTTCTTCGAACGCGATTTCGAGATGCGTTTCCGCCCCAGCTATTTCCCCTTTACCGAGCCTTCGGCCGAGGTCGACATCCGCTGGGAGACCGAGGATGGCCAGAGCCGCTGGCTGGAGGTGCTCGGCTGCGGCATGGTGCATCCGAACGTGCTGAAGAACTGCGGCATCGATCCGGAGCGCTACACCGGCTTCGCCTTCGGCCTCGGCGTGGAGCGCTTCGCCATGCTGCGCTACGGCGTCTCCGACCTGCGTGCGTTCTTCGAGAACGATCTGCGGTTTCTCAGGCAGTTTGCCTGAGAGTGAATCGGGAATAGGGAATGGGGAATAGTTGGAGCCGCGTGCTCGTGCTTTTCCCATTCTCTATTCCCTATTCCCTACTCCCTATTCCCGGACTTCAATCCATGAAATTCTCCGAAAATTGGCTGCGTGAACTGGTCGAGGTCAAGGCTGACCGTGCGGCATTGGCGCATGCGCTGACCATGGCCGGGCTGGAGGTGGAAGAGCTCACGCCACTGGGCGAGGGCCTGGCCGGCGTGGTGGTGGCCGAGATCGTCGCAGCCGAAAAGCATCCGCAGGCCGACCGGCTGCAGGTGTGCAAGGTCGATGCAGGGCAGGGCGAGCCGCTGCAGATCGTCTGCGGTGCGCCGAACGCGCGGGTGGGCATCAAGGTGCCGCTGGCCACCGTTGGTGCGCAGTTGCCCGGCGATGTTTCGATCAAGGCGGCCAAGCTGCGCGGCGTCGAGTCGTTCGGCATGCTTTGCTCGGCGAAGGAATTGGGCATCGATGCCGATGCCTCCGGCCTGCTGGAACTGCCGCTGGATGCGCCGGTGGGCCAGCCGCTGGTTGCCTACCTCGACCTGCCCGATGCCAGCTTCGAACTGAAGCTCACCCCGAATCGCCCCGATTGCCTCGGCCTGCTCGGCCTGGCGCATGACGTGGCTGCGCTGTTCGGCAGTCACGTGAAGACCGTCGCGCAGGCGGCGGTGCCCGTGAGCAGCGAAGCGCGCCGCGGCATCCGCCTGGAGGCGGGCAAGGATGCGCCGCGCTATCTCGGGCGCATCATCGAAGGCATCGACCTGGCGGCAAAAACGCCGTTGTGGCTGGCCGAGCGCCTGCGCCGAGCCGGCCTGCGCCCGATCAACGCGGTGGTCGACGTCACCAATTACGTGATGCTGGAACTGGGCCAGCCGCTGCACGCGTTCGACAACGACACGCTGGACGGCGACATCGTGGTGCGCCATGCGCGCGCCGGCGAGACACTGAAGCTGCTCGATGGCAGCGAAGCAAAGCTGGATGACGGCTTCGTGCTGATCGCCGATGAGAAGAAAGCGCTGGCGGTGGCCGGCGTGATGGGCGGTCACGACTCGCGCGTCACCGACGCCACGCGCAACGTGTTCCTGGAGTCCGCGCACTTCGCCCCGGCCGCGATCATGGGCCGCGCGCGCAAGCTGGGCTTGCACACCGACGCCTCGCACCGCTTCGAACGCGGCGTCGATCCGGGCTTGCCGCGTCGCGCGCTGGAGCGCGCCAGCGAACTGCTGCTGGCGATCGCCGGCGGGCAGGCCGGCCCGGTGCTGGTGGCCGAGAACGCCGCCGACCTGCCGCAGCCGGTGCCGGTGACCTTGCGCCGAGCACGCCTGAAACGCGTGCTCGGGGTGGACGTGGCCGACGCCGAGGTGGCACGCATCTTCACCGCGCTGGGCATGCGGGTGGAAACGATCGGCGATGGCTGGCGGGTCACCGCGCCGAGCAGCCGCTTCGACATCGAGCGCGAGGAAGACCTGATCGAGGAGGTCGCGCGCATCTTCGGCTACGACAAGATTCCCACCCATTCGCCGTCCGGCGCGCTGGTGCTGGCGATCGAGCCCGAAGCGCGCATCAACGAGCTGGCGCTGCGCGAGCAATTGGCGGCACGGGGTTACCACGAAGCCGTCAACCTGTCGTTCGTGGCGGCCGAGTTGCTCTCCCGCTGGGGCTTCAACGAACAACTGGTGCCGCTGGCCAATCCGCTGTCGGCCGACCTGGCGGTGATGCGCCCCTCGCTGCTGCCGGGCCTGGTCGAGGCGTTGCGGCACAACCGCGCACGCCAGCAGGGTCGCGTGCGCCTGTTCGAAGTGGCGCGGGTGTTCCGGCAAGGCGCGGCCGGGTGCGAGGAGCCGGGCATCCACGGCCTGACGCATCCGCAGGCCGGCGAACCACCGGTGGAAACCCCCAGCCTGGCCGTCGTGGCCAGCGGCAACGCGCGCGCCGAGCAATGGGGCGAGCCGTCGCGCCTGCTCGATTTCCACGATCTCAGGGGCGACCTGGATACGCTGATCGCCTGGGGCGGCGAGCCGGAGCGCTGGTCGATCCATGCCGATGAGCTGCCGTCCTGGCTGCATCCGGGCCGCGGCGCCCGGGTCGCGCGCGACGGCGAGACGGTCGGCTATCTCGGCGCCCTGCACCCCCGGCTGGCGCGGGAGCTCGATCTTGGCCCCGACGTGCATGTGCTGGAGGTGGCGCTGGAGCCGCTGCTGGCCCGCCGCCTGCCCCGGGCGACCGCGATCCCGCGATTTCCTGCGGTGCGCCGCGATATCGCGATGGATTTGCCGGAAAGCGTCAGCTGGTCACGGATCGAGCACACCGTTCGCGGCACGCTGGGCGCGCGGTTGCGGGAGCTGCGGCTGTTCGACCGCTACAGCGGCAAAGGCGTCGAAGCAGGCCGAAAGAGTCTCGCTATGGGCTTGATTTTGCAGGACGCTTCACGCACCCTTACAGACGACGACGCGGATCACTGGGTACGCGAAGCGGTGAACGCGTTGGAGCAGACATGCCAGGGGAAACTGCGAGGATGAGATGGCGCTGACCAAGGCGGAAATGGCCGAGCGGCTTTTCCTCGACGTGGGCCTCAACAAGCGTGAGGCCAAGGAATTCGTGGATGCCTACTTCGAGGTGGTGCGTGGTGCGCTGGAGAACGGCGAGCAGGTGAAGCTGTCCGGGTTCGGCAATTTCGACCTGCGCATGAAAAACCAGCGGCCGGGGCGCAACCCCAAGACCGGCGAGGAGATCCCGATCTCCGCGCGGCGGGTGGTGACCTTCCGACCGGGGCAGAAACTCAAGGTGAGAGTCGAAAGCTATGCTGGATCAAGGGAATAACACCGAACTGCCGGCCATCCCGGCCAAGCGCTACTTCACCATCGGTGAAGTGGGCGAGCTGTGCGGTGTGAAGCCCCACGTGCTGCGTTACTGGGAGCAGGAGTTTCCGGCCCTCAACCCGGTCAAGCGCCGCGGCAACCGCCGCTACTACCAGCGTCACGACGTGCTGATGATCCGTCAGATCCGTTCGCTGCTGTACGACGAGGGTTTCACCATCACCGGTGCGCGCGCGCGCCTTGAAGGCCCGCAGGCACGGCTGGAATCGAGCATGTCGCACCAGATCGTGCGCCAGGTGCGGATGGAGCTGGAGGAAGTGCTGACGTTGCTGCGCCGCTGAGCGACATCACGCTTCCGGCAGCGCACCACAAGCTGCTAGAATCGCCGTTTCGTCGGGGCGTAGCGCAGCCTGGTAGCGCATCTGCCTGGGGGGCAGAGGGTCGTCGGTTCGAATCCGGCCGCCCCGACCAATGGTTTGACATGAAAGAGGCGCCCACTGGGCGCCTTTTTCATGTCGGGAATAGGGAATGGGGAATAGGGAATGGAGGAGCCAGAGCCGCGGTCCGGCAACTGCTTTTCCGATTCCCTATTCCCCATTCCCTATTCCCTATTCCCAGCCTCAATACAACACCCGGCTGCGCAACGTCCCCGGAATCGTCGCCATCTGCGCCTTCAACGCATTCGCCTGGGCCTCGTCGGCGCTGACGTCGATCACCACGTAGCCGACTTCGCTGTCGGTCTGCAGGAACTGCGCGTCGATGTTGAGGTTGCCGGCGGAGAACAGTTCGTTGATGCGCGACAGCGTGCCGGGCACGTTGCGGTGGATGTGCAGCAGGCGGCGGCTGTGCGGGTGTTCGGGCAGGGTGACCTCGGGGAAGTTCACCGCCGACAGGGTGGAGCCGTTGTCGCTGTAGCGCACCAGCTTGCTGGCCACCTCGATGCCGATGTTGTCCTGCGCTTCCAGCGTGCTGCCGCCGATGTGCGGAGTCAGGATCACGTTGTCCATGCCCGCCAGCGGCGAGACGAAGGCGTCGTCGTTGCCTTTGGGTTCGAGCGGGAACACGTCGATCGCCGCGCCGGCCAGCCGCTTCTCGCGCAGTGCCACGGCCAGCGCATCGATGTCGACCACGCTGCCGCGCGAGGCGTTGATCAGCATGGCGCCGGCGTGCATCTTCGCCAGTTGTTCGGCGCGGATCATCAGCTGCGTGGCCGGGGTCTCGGGCACGTGCAGGGTGACCACGTCGGCGCGTTCCAGCAGTTCGTCCAGGCTGGACACCGCACGGGCATTGCCCAGCGCCAGCTTGGTCTCGATGTCGTGGAAGATCACCCGCATGCCCAGGCTCTCGGCCAGTACGCCGACCTGGGTGCCGATGTGGCCGTAGCCGACGATGCCGAGCACCTTGTCGCGCGTCTCGTAGCTGCCGTTGGCCGACTTGGCCCAGCCGCCGCGGTGGCATTGCGCGTTCTTCTGCGGAATGCCGCGCAGCAGCATGATCGCCTCGGCAATCACCAGTTCGGCCACGCTGCGGGTGTTGGAATAGGGCGCGTTGAACACCGGCACGCCGGCCAGGCGGGCGGCGCCCAGGTTCACCTGGTTGGTGCCGATGCAGAAGCAGCCCACCGCGATCAGCCGCTTGGCTTGCGCCAGCACTTCGGCGGTGAGCTGCGTGCGCGAACGGATGCCGATGATGTGGGCTTCGCCGATGCGCGCCTTGAGTTCGTCCTCGGGCAGCGACTTGGCGTGCAACTCGACCTGGCTGTAGCCGGCCCGATGGAATACCTCCACCGCGCTGGCGCTGACCCCCTCCAGCAGCAATACCTTGATGTCCTGGCGCGGATAGGAGGTCTGCATCTTCGTGGCGTGTCCGGTGGCGGCGGTCGGTCCAGAGTAGGCGAGGAATTGCCGCACTGCAACACTGGACGCGCTCCGGCGCGGCTGGCAGTCTGTGTGGATGCCCCCGGAGCCGCCGCATGTCCGATGACCGCCTCGCCGACCTGTCCCGCCGACTGCCCGAACTGCGCCTGCTGACGGCCGCGGCCGACCTCGAACACTACGGTCGCGACTGGACCCGCCGCTGGACGCCGGCGCCGCTGGCAATCGCCTTGCCGGCGTCGGTGGAAGAAGTGCAGGCGATCGTGCGCTGGGCCAACGAGCAGGCGGTGGCGATCGTGCCATCGGGCGGGCGTACGGGCCTGTCCGGCGGCGCGGTGGCGGCGAACGGCGAGCTGGTGCTCAGCCTGGAGCGGATGCAGCGCGTGCTCGGCTTCGATGCAGTCGATCGCACCCTCACCGTGCAGGCGGGGATGATCCTGCAGCACGTCCATGACGCGGCACGCCAGCATGGCCTGATCTATCCGGTCGATTTCGCGGCGCGCGGCTCGTGTTCGATCGGCGGCAACATAGCCACCAACGCCGGCGGCATCCGGGTGATCCGTTACGGCAACACGCGCGAGTGGATCGCCGGGTTGAAGGTGGTGGCCGGCAACGGGGAGCTGCTCGATCTCAACCGCGGCTTGGTGAAGAACTCCAGCGGCTACGATTTTCGCCAGTTGCTGGTCGGCTCGGAAGGCACGCTGGGCATCGTGGTGGAGGCGACGCTGAAGCTCACCGATCCGCCGCTACCCTCGCAGGTGATGCTGCTGGCGTTGCCGGACATGGACGCGCTGATGCAGGTGTTCGCGTTGTTCCGCGCGCGGCTGGCACTGCAGGCGTTCGAGTTCTTCACCGATCACGCCTTGCGCCACGTGCTGGCACACGGCGCACAGCGCGCCGTCGACGGTGATTATCCGTACTACGTGGTCACCGAGTTCGATGCTGCGGACGAGCGGCAGCAGGAAGCAGCGTTGGCTGCATTCGAGCTGGCACTGGAACAGGGCTGGGTCAGCGACGGCGTGATCGCGCAGAGCGAAGCGCAGGCAGCCGCGCTGTGGCGCCTGCGCGAAGGCATCACCGAGAGTCTGGCGCCGCGGCGGCCGTACAAGAACGACATCTCGGTGCGGGTCGGCGCGGTTCCCGCCTTTCTGCACGACATGCAGGCGTTGCTGGCGCGCGAGTATCCGCAAGCCGAGGTGGTCTGGTTCGGTCACATCGGCGACGGCAACCTGCACATCAACGTGCTGCGGCCGGATGACCTGGCCGAGGCCGCGTTCATCGAGCAGTGCGAACACGTCACCCATCTGCTGGCGGATACCCTGCAGCGCCATGGCGGCAGCATCTCGGCGGAACACGGCATCGGCCTGGTCAAGCGGGCCTATCTGGACAGCACCCGCAGCGCGGCGGAGATCGACCTGATGCGCGGCGTGCGCAAGGTGTTCGACCCACGCGGCATCCTCAATCCCGGCAAGCTGTTTGCTGGCGATTGAGGGCCTGCAAACCATGCCCGTGCTAGCCTTGGCGGCTTGTCTGTGGATTCGAAGGAGCCGTCATGCCGTCGTCGCCGCTGCGTTCGCTGTATCCCGAGATCGAGCCGTTCGACCGCGGCATGTTGCCGGTGTCGCCGCTGCACACGCTGTACTACGAGCAGAGCGGCAATCCGCACGGCAAGCCGGTGGTGTTCCTGCACGGTGGCCCGGGCGGCGGCACGAATCCGAAATGCCGGCGCTTCTTCGATCCGGCGGTCTATCGCATCGTGCTGTTCGACCAGCGTGGCTGCGGCCAGTCGACCCCGCATGCCGAACTCGCCGACAACACCACCTGGGACCTGGTCGCCGACATCGAGCGCGTGCGCGAGCACCTGGGCATCGACCGCTGGCAGGTGTTTGGCGGTTCGTGGGGTTCGACCCTGGCGCTGGCATACGCGCAGACCCATCCGGACAAGGTGACCGAGCTGGTGCTGCGCGGCATCTTCATGCTGCGCCGGGAAGAGCTGGAGTGGTTCTACCAGAAGGGTTGCGACGCGCTGTATCCGGACGCATGGGAAACCTATCTGGCTGCAATCCCCGAGGTGGAACGCGGTGACCTGATGAGCGCCTACCACCGCCGCCTGACCAGCGACGACGCGGCGGTGCGCAGCGCGGCCGCGCGCGCCTGGTCGGTATGGGAAGGCGCCACCAGCTTCCTGTGGCAGGACAAGTCGCACATCGAATCGAGTGCCGCGGACGACTTCGCGCTGGCCTTTGCCCGCATCGAATGCCATTACTTCGTCAACGGCGGCTTCTTCGAACACGACGACCAGTTGCTGCGCAACGTGGATCGCATCCGCCATATTCCGGCCGTGATCGTGCAGGGCCGCTACGACGTGGTGTGCCCATTGCGCAGCGCATGGGATCTGCACCGTGCCTGGCCCGAAGCCGACCTGCACATCGTGCAGGACGCCGGCCATTCGGCGTTCGAGCCGGGCATCCTGCACCAGTTGCTGGAAGCCACCGACCGCTTCGGTCGCTGAGCCCGGTCAACGTGCGAAGGCCGCCGGTCGGCGGCCTTCGCGGGTGTGTTCAGTGCAGCCGCCGGTGGATCAGCGGCACGAACAGGTCCACCACGAAGCCGTCATGGTCCGAGACGCCGATCGCCCGCGTCCAGTCGCTGGCATTGGCGGCGTCGTCGACGGTCTGCGCCGGCGCGTCGAGGTCGGCACGGCCGAACTGCATGCGCAGGAAGCGCAGCCGCGCCGGCACGTTGAGCAGGGCGTGGTCCAGCACCTGGAAGGTCGGCACGGTGCGCCCGGGGTTGCCGCTGCCGGCCCTGGTGTAACCCTGGATCTCGCCGAAGTTCTGCGTGTACAGGAACGAGTAGCGATCGTCGGGCGGCACCGTGTTCACCGCGTTCCACAGCGCCGGCTGCACGATATTGTGGCCGAGCTTGAGCAGGTTCTGGTTGTCGTCGTAGCGGCCGGCGACCAGGTTCACCACGTCGGTCCAGCCATCGGTGAACTGGTAGGCATTGAAGTCGCCCACCACCAGCAGCGGCATGCGCGGATCGGCCTGCTGCAGCGCCTGCACCTGGCTGGCCAGCGATTTTGCCTGCAGGAAACGCTTTTCCCGATCACGCTCGGCGGCGGCGGTATTGTCGTCGACGTTCGAGCGCGCCTTCATGTGCACGGCAATCACGTGGAAGCGCGTGCGGCCTGCCTGCGCGGTGAGCAGCAGCGGCGGGTGGTCGTGGATGAAGGCGGTGTGGCCGTCGTCGTCCCAGGTTTCGCCGGCGGCGAGTTGCTGCACCGAGAGCACCTGCACGTGGTCGCGGCGCACCAGGAATCCGACGTTGATGCCGCTGGGATCGTGGCCGGGCAGCAGGTAGGCGTCGTACGCCACGCCATAGTCGGCAAGGATCTGCGTAGCCAGGCCCTGCAGCAGCGGCCGGGTTTCCACTTCCTCCACCGACAGCACGTCGGGCAGCTGCAGCACGCTGCCGACATAGCTGGACAGGCGGCGGGTCTTCAGCGCGACGGCGTCCGGCGTGGGCTCCTTGCTCCCGCCGCTGCAGCTGTAGGTGGTGTCGAACACGCTGTCGCAGAAGCGCTCCATGTTGAACGCGCCGATGCGCAGCGCCAGCAGCGGGGTGGGCGAGACCGGCCGTGGTATCGGCGCGGCGTACGCCAGCCGGAACTGCGTCGGGATGAAGGTGTAGGCGCCGAAGTCGTAGGAGATCACGCCCTCGGCCCGGAACGTGCTGCCGGCGTTGAACGGCGTGTTCAGCGGCACCGCACCGAAGTCGGCAGTGTTCATCTTGAACACTTCCGGGTTGCCGCTCCAGTTGGGCAGGTCCACGCCCGCAGGCACCGGCACGCCGAACACCACGCCGGGCTGGCGCAGCGAGCGCCGGCCACTGGCGGTGATGCTGACCTCCGCATACGGTTCGCTGCTGAAACGCTTGTTGCCGGTGTTGATCATGCCGTGATCGATGCGCACACGCATGCTCATGAAGCACTGGAAATTGGTGGTGCCGCAGGAGAGCTGGTCCGGATCGGGCGAGGGCGTGCGCCGGTCGAACACGACGGCGCGCGGCAGGCGCACGTGGCGGCCGACCACGCTTATCGTCGGGTTCTTCAACTCGGTGAGGCCGTAGTAGTCGTCCACCACCGCCGCGACGTCCACCGCCTCGCCCACGCTTACCGTCGGTACGGCGTTGGTGAACACATACACGCCATTGGACGTCAGCGGGCTGGCGTCGGCGCGCGCGTCGGGCGTCTGCATGGTGAAGCCCAGCGGGCCCACTGCGGTGACCACGTTGCCGTAGGTCAGCACCGACTTGCCGAGCAGGGCCGCCTGCTGCCCGCTGCCGTTGATCTGCCAGATCTCCGCCTGCACCGGGATGTCGTAGTGGATGGTGCCGATGGCGGTGGCGTCGCCCAGCGCCACGCCGTCGCCGGGATCGCTCAGCGTGACGCTGAAGTCCTTGTCGTCGGCCGGCGTGGAGCGCCCATGCACGACCACGTTGAAGCTGGCCTGGGTCTCGCCCGCGGCGATGGTGAGGGTAGTGTCGAGCGCTTCGTACTCCACGCCCGCGGTGGCGCTGCCGTTGGCGGTGGCCACGTGCACGCTGGTGCCGCCGCTCGGCGCCGGTTCATTCATGGTGATGGTGAACGGCATCGCCACGTCGCTGGCGCCGTGCACGCTGATGCTGGCGTCGGCAATCGACAGCGACGGGCCCATGGCCACGCAGGTGCTGGCGCTGTTGTGCGGCTGGGTCGGGCTCACGGTGACGAAATCGGCGCTGTTGTCGCCGGTGTTCTGTGGCAGGCCAGCCGCGGTCTGCCGCCGCTGGTAGCCTTGGTCGGTATTGCTGCTGCCCAGCGAGGCCAGCGGCGTGCCCGCCTTGTAGGCCGAACCGGTGCTGAGGCCCACCTGGTCGACGATGTTGCCGTCGGCGTCGAGCAAGGCCAGGCCGCCGGTGTCGGTGACACCGGTGGCGTAGGTGAGATCGCCCGGCACGCTGCCGGAGTAGCCGCCGCTGGCGCTGTTGGTCAGCAGCAGGTGGCAGCCCGACGCCAGTTGCGTGCCGGCGGGGAAGGTAAGCCGCGTGCCGATCGTGCCGCTGGCGTTGGAGGCGTTGAACTTGTACGCGGACAAGTCAATCGCCGCAGGGCCGGCGTTGAACAGTTCGACGAACTCGTCGTTGCCGCCGGCGGGGCCGCGAACCCGGAACTGGTCGATGCTGACGTCGGCAGCCTGTGCGGCGAACGTCGAGGCGATGCCGGCCAGCAGCAGCCACAGGCCGCGTTGCGCGAGCTTTGCGAACATGGTTTCTCCCCCGATGACGTCCGGTCAGCCGGAACGCGCCGAGTTTAGTGGCGCCTTGTGACCGTGCCGTGAAACCGCGCACGCCGCCTCCGCGGCGATCTGGCGCTCAGCCGGCGGGCAGCTGCTTGGTGCCGAAGATCTTGTCGCCGGCGTCGCCCAGGCCGGGCAGGATGTAGCCGTTCTCGTTGAGCCGCTGGTCGATGGAGGCGGTATAGATCTCGATATCGGGATGGGTCGCGGTGATGCGTTCAAGCCCTTCCGGCGCGGCGACCAGGAACAGTCCCTTGATGCGCTTGCAGCCGGCCGCCTTGAGCATGTCCACGGTGGCGACCAGGGTGCCGGCGGTGGCCAGCATGGGGTCGACGATCAGCGCGATGCGCTCGTCCATGCGGCCGGTGAGTTTCTCGTAGTAGGTGACGGGCTTGAGCGTGTGCTCGTCGCGTTGCAGGCCGACCACGCTGACCTTGGCCGCCGGAATCATGTCGAGCACGCCGGGCAGCATGCCCAGGCCGGCGCGCAGGATCGGCACGATGGTGATCTTGCGGCCCTTGATCCGATGCACGCGCAGCGGACCGGCCCAACCCTCGATCTCCTCCTCGACAGTCTCCAGATCCTTGGTGGCCTCGTAGGTGAGCAGGGCGGCGACTTCGGAAGCCAGTTCGCGAAACTCCTTGGTGCTGATGCCGGCGCGGCGCATCAGGCCCAGCTTGTGCCGGATCAGCGGGTGGCGGACTTCGACGATCTTCATCGGTGGACTGTCTGGTGGCGGCGCCGGGCGCGACAGTCCGGGAGCTTAGCGAAGCGGTGCTGTCCACGCACGCCGGCATGGACAGCACCGCGATGCGTCAGGGCGCGGCGGCCGCTCCGCCCTTCAGGCAGGAGCTCATGAACGCCTTGCGTTCGGCACCCTTGAGCGCCTTGGCCTTGGCGTCCGCGTTGCAGCTCTTCATCTTCGCGTGCTGGGCCGTGTCGGTCGACGCAGCCGCGGGCGCCGAGGCATGGCCTTTCAGGCACGAGCTCATGAACGCCTTGCGCTCGGCGCCCTTCTTGCCGGTGGCCTGGTGGTTGCAGTCGATCATCCGCTGCTGCTGGGCAGTGTGCGGCTTGGTGGATGCCGCCGGGGTCGCCGGGCTGGCTGCGAAGGCGGTGCCGGCAAAGGCGAAGGCGGCGCTGATGGCGAGCAGGCGCAGTGACAGTGACATGGTGAATCCTCCCTGGGTGACCGGCAGCTGCCGGCCGGATCAGTCTAGGCAGGGGGACACCGTCAGGGCAGTCGGCAAGTTCTTACGTGCATGAAGTATTCAGCTGCGGCGAAACGTCGTGTTTCGCCGCAGCCGGTGTGGGTGGCCGCGCGGCTCAGGCCGCTTCGGCCTTGGCCTTGCGCGGGCCTTCCAGCAAGGCCTTGCGCACGTGGGCGACGATCAGGTCGACCTCGGCGCTGGTGACCTTGAAATGCGGGGTGAAGCGCAGCGAGTTGACGCCGCCATGGATCACGCCGATGCCGTGCTCGCGCATGAATTCCTCGGTCGAATCGGCGCCGAAGCATTTGTACTCCGGGGCCAGTTCGCAGGAGAACAACAGCCCGGTGCCCTGCACCTTGGTGATCAGGCCTCCCAGCTCGTGCTTGAGCGCGCCAAGCTTGTCGACGAACTCCTTGCCGCGCTCGCGGATGTTCTGCCGCACCTCATCGGTCAATTCGCCGAGCGTGGCCAGCGCCACGTCGAGTGCGCGCGGGTTGGCAGTCATGGTGTTGCCGTAGATGCCCTTGCGGTACAACCCGGCGGCGCGGTTGCCCACCGCCAGCACCGACAGCGGGTACTGGCCGGCGTTGAGCGCCTTGGAGAAGGTTTCCATGTCCGGCGCCGGCAGTTTCTCGAAACCGGGGTAGTCGGTGATCGACAACACGCCGTGTGCGCGCAGCCCGGCCTGGATGGAATCGACCAGCAGCAGGGTGCCGTGCGCTTCGGTCAGCTCGCGGGCGGCACTGTAGAACTCCGGCGTCACCGCCCGGCCCGGGTCGCCTTCGCCCATCACCGGTTCCAGGAACATGGCCTCGATGAACCAGCCGTGCCTGTCGGCATCGGCGAACACGGCCTTCAGTTGCGCCACGTCATACGGCGCCACCGTGATCACGCTCTCCTCGTGGCGATAGCTGGCCAGGTTCTGCTGGTAGGTCTTGCGCGAGGAGTCCGAATACAGCGCCGGCGCCTCGGTGCGGCCGTGGAAGGCGCCCTTCACCGCCAGTCGCTTGATCGTGCGGCCCGCATGGCGCGCGCCGGCATCGGTCATCGCCTTGGCGTTGACGTCCGCGATGCGGCAGGCCAGCGACACCGACTCGGAGCCGGAGTTGAGGCACAGGTAATGTTCGTACGGATTCTTGCCGCGGTTGCGGCCGAGCTCCTTGTTCAGTGCGGCGGTGAAACGCATCTGCGCCACGCTGGGCGACATCACGTTGGCCATCACCTGCGGGCGCGACAGCGCCGCCAGGATGGCCGCATCGTTGTGGCCGAAACCCAGCATGCCGTAGCCGCCGTTGTCGTGCACCACGGCGCCCTTCAGCGTGACGATCCACGGCCCGCGCGCGGCGGCCGGCAGGTACGGGTTGATCGCGTCGTCCGGGTAGAAATTGACGAAACCCGCCTGTGCCTTGGCCAGTTGCTCGGCTTCGTCGAGCTTGAGGAAATCCCCCAGCTCGTCGCGCAGCTCGCGGTGGCGCGCGACGGCCTCGGCGACTGCCTGGCCCAGCAGCGGATCGTTCGCCGCCATGCGCTCGATGCTGGCGTCGTCCAGGCCGGTGGTGCGGGGCTTGCCGCCGAATTCGCGCAGTTCGCGCAGCTGGTTGATCACACCCATGACATTCTCCTCGTAGACGTCGGCGCCTCGCACCCAGCGCGAAGCAGGCCGCTCGATCCGCGCGTGGGCGTCGTGGGCCGGAAATCCTTGCGTAGCGCAAATTCCAGCGTGGCGAGCCCGCGTCGGGGCGCCCGGACGTGCCGGTCGCGCAAGATCATTGGCCCAGCATAACGCGCCCGGGCAGGTCTCCGGTACCCCCGGCATGACGGCTGTCACCCCCGATGACTGACGCCGGCGCATGGGCAATCGGCCGCGAAATGCCCAAGCTGCGGGCATCGAGGAGGATCATGTCGATGACTGTTTCCGAGCAGGTGGTGGCCCGGCTGGCCGGCGTGGAGAAGCGCTACGGCCGCCTGGTCGCGCTGGACAATGCCGGTTTGCAACTGCGCCGTGGCGAGTTGCTGGCCCTGCTGGGCCCCAACGGCGCCGGCAAGACCACCGCGATCAGCCTGCTGCTGGGCTTGCTGCGCGCCGATGCCGGCACGGTCGAGCTTTTCGGGCGCGATCCCCGGGATGTCCGCGCACGCCGGCGCATCGGCGTGATGCTGCAGCACGCCGAACTGCCCGGCACGCTGCGGGTGGGCGAACTGTTGCGTCTGATTGCGAGCTATTACCCGGCCCCCCGCAGCATGGCGGAGAGCGCCCGCATGGCCGGTGTCGACGACCTGCTGGCTCGCCCCTACGCGAAGCTGTCCGGCGGCCAGCAGCGGCGCGTGCAGTTCGCGCTGGCGCTGTGCGGCCGGCCCGAGCTGCTGTTCCTGGACGAGCCGACCGTGGGCATGGATATCGAGGCGCGGCAGAGGCTGTGGGCGGCGATCAGCCAATTGCGGGCCGAAGGTTGCGCGGTGCTGCTGACCACGCATTACCTGGAGGAAGCCGAGGCGCTGGCCGACCGGGTCTGCGTGATGGCGCGCGGGCGGGTGATCCACGAAGGGACGGTCGAGGCGCTGCGCGCACGGATCGCGACCCGGCGCATCCGCTGCGTCAGCACGGTGGATGCCGGCGTGGTCGGCGGCTGGCCTGCGGTCACCGCGGCGGAACGGCGCCAGGACCGCCTGCACGTGACCACCGACGCGGCCGAAGCGGTGGTACGCCGCCTGCTCGACGCCGACCCGCAACTGAGCGAGCTGGAAGTGCAGCGCGCCGGCCTGGCCGAGGCATTCACCGAACTCACCCGCGAGGCCGAACAGGGCTTGCCCGAAACACGCCGCGAGGTTGCCTGAGATGGATCAAGCCATGTCGATTCCGCTTGCCGCCGCGATGCCGATGTCGCGCCGGCGCGTGCTGGGCGCCTACCTGGCCGAGATGCGCAGCGAATGCCTGCGCTACCTGCGCGCGCCGGGTTTCATTCTGCCGATGACGCTGTTCTCGACGGTGTTCTACGTGATGTTCGGCGTGTTGCTGAACCAGGGCGAGGCGTCGCGCTACCTGCTGGCCAGCTATGGTGCGTTCGGCATCATCGGACCGGGCCTGTTCGGCTTCGGCGTCTCGCTGGCGATCGAGCGCGATGGCGGCCTGCTCACGCTCAAGCGTGCCTTGCCGATGCCGCCTGGCGCCTACCTGCTGGGCAAGATGGTGATGGCCATGATCGCGGCCACCGTGGTGATCGCGCTGCTGCTGCTGATCGGCATCTTCCTGGCGCACGTCAGTCTGTCGTGGGGCCAGATGCTGGCGCTGGTCGCCACCGGTGCTTTCGGCGTGCTGCCGTTCTGCGCGCTGGGCATGTTCGTCGGCACCTTGCTCAAGGGGCAGGGCGCGCCGGGGCTGCTCAACCTGGTCTATCTGCCGATGGCGTTCCTGTCCGGCCTGTGGCTGCCGCTGTCGATGTTGCCGCGGATGCTGCAACAGATCGCGCCCGTCTGGCCCAGCTATCACCTCAACCAGCTGACCCAGGCGGCGGTGGGTCTGAACCATGGCCCTGTGCTGGGCCACGTGCTGGCGCTGGCCGGTTTCGCTGCGGTTTTCCTGTGGCTGGCGGCGCGGCGTTTGCACCGGAACGGTTGAAGTAGGATCACCCTCATGGCCAATCTGCGGGAGCCTGGCGTCATGCACCAGCGCATCGTCCAATTTCTGACCCCGGCGCCGGACTCCGCGGCGGCGCGCAGCATGCATCGCGGCAAATCGCCGTGGGTGGATGCTGTGCACCTGTTGTGGTCGGCGTGGATCTTCGTCGTGCCGGTGTGGAACAACGACGGCTGGAGCACGCGCTGGGTCGTCACCACTCTGGTTAGCTATCCGCTGTTCCTGCTGCTGTATTACCGGTGCATCGCGGGGCCGCGTGCGCAGGTCCGCGCAGGCGCCCTCGCGTTGGTGCTGCTGAGCATGTCGTTGCTGCCCTGGTACCCCAGCGGGCTGACCTATTTCATCTATGGCTGCGTGATGCTCTGCACCAGCGTGGGTCGTTTCCGCGCCTATCTCGGCTGGCTGGCCGGGCTCAACGTGGTGTTGCTGGCCGAGACCTCGCTGCTCGGTTACCCATGGCAGGCCGTGTTCTCCATCCCGCTGACCTCGTTCATCATCGGCATCATCATCAAGGCCGAGCATGGCAGCGAGGAGAAGGACGCGCAGCTGCGGCTCTCGCACGAAGAAGTGCGTCGGCTGGCGGCCACTGCCGAGCGCGAGCGCATCGGCCGCGACCTGCACGATCTGCTGGGCCATACCCTGTCGCTGATCACGCTGAAGCTGGAGTTGTCACGCAAGCTGTTCGACCGGGACCATGCGGCGGCCAGGCGCGAAGTGGAAGAGGCGGAGAAGGTGGCGCGTCACGCCCTTGCCGAAGTGCGCAGTGCGGTCAGCGGCATCCACGCCACCGACCTGGCGGCCGAGCTGGCCTCGGCGCGGCTGCTGCTGGAATCCTCCGGGGTGTGCATGGAATACGCGGCACCGCCGACCGACTTGCCGCAAGACACCGAACGCAGCCTCTCGCTGATCCTGCGCGAGGCGGCGACCAATATCGCGCGCCACGCGGCGGCAAGTTGCGCGAACGTCGATTTCGTGCGCGAGCCTGCCGGCGTGCGCATGAGTATCCGTGACAACGGCCGCGGCGGCATCGACGGCGCCGGCAACGGCCTGCGCGGCATGCGCGAGCGCGTGCGCTCGCTGGGCGGCACGCTGGAGATCAGCTCGCCGTTGCGCGGCGGCACGACCATGCTGGTCAGCGCGCCGCTGCCGGTGCTGCGACTGGTCGCCATGCCAGCGACCGCTGCCGGCGGCGTGGCGCCCGCGGCGCAGGGTGGGCATTCGGCCGCCTGACGATCGAAGCCATCACGATGGAGCTTTTCCAATGCCGCTGAAGCAATCGCCACGAGGCGCCGCATGATCCGCGTGCTGCTGGCCGAGGACCAGGCGATGGTGCGCGGCGCACTGTCGGCGCTGCTGAGCCTGGAGCCGGACATGGAGGTGCTCGGCTCCGCACCCGACGGCGAGGCGGCGTGGCGGGAGATGCAGCGCCTGAAGCCCGATGTGCTGGTCACCGATATCGAGATGCCCGGCCTCACCGGGCTGGAACTGGCCCAGCGCATCCAGCGTCACGACGAGCTGCCGGTGAAGGTCATCATCGTCACCACCTTCGCCCGCCCGGGCTTCCTTCGTCGCGCGCTGGACGCCGGCGTGTCGGGCTACCTGCTGAAGGACGCTCCCGCCGAGAACCTCGCCGAGGCGTTGCGCACCGTACACCGCGGTGGGCGCGCGATCGACCCGCAGCTGGCGCTGGAAGCCTGGTCCGAAGCCGACCCGCTGAACGATCGCGAACGCCAGGTGCTGCGCCTCGCCGGCGAGGGCCAATCCGCCGGCGACATCGCCGCAAAACTCAACCTCTCGCACGGCACCGTGCGCAATTATCTGTCCGAAGCGATCGGCAAACTCGGCGTCGGCAACCGCATCGAGGCGTATCGGCTGGCGCGGCAAAAAGGCTGGTTGTAAAGGTCGCGCAGGCGACGGAGACCGGCCGGCTGCGGGATAATGTCCCGTTTTCCGATGCCGGCCGCAGCCTTGAAGAAGTCCGATTTCGATTTTGACCTGCCGCATGAGCTGATCGCGCAGGCCCCGTTGCCCGAGCGTTCGGCCAGTCGCCTGTTGCTGCTCGACGTGGCCGCGCAGTCGCGGCAGGACCGCATGTTTCGCGAGCTGCCCGGCTTCCTGCGTCCGGGCGACCTGCTGGTGTTCAACGACACCCGCGTGCTGCCGGCGCGGCTGTACGGGCGCAAGGACACCGGCGGTGCGGTGGAGATCCTGATCGAACGGGTTACCGGCGCGCATGAGGCCACCGTGCAATTGGGCGTCAGCAAGAAGCCCAAGGAGGGCGCACGGATCGAACTGGCCGACGGCAGCCATGCCGTGGTGTTGGGCCGCGACGAAGGTTTCTTCCGGCTGCGCTTCGAGGCGCCGGAGCCGCTGGAGAAGCTGCTGCTGAAGCTGGGCGAGATGCCGTTGCCGCCGTACATCGAGCGGCACGCCGACGCCAGCGACATGGAGCGCTACCAGACCGTGTTCGCGCGCGAGCCCGGCGCGGTCGCTGCGCCCACCGCCGGCCTGCATTTCGACGAGGCGATCCTGGACCAGCTGCGCGAGCGCGGCGTCGAGTTCGGCTACATCACCCTGCATGTGGGCGCCGGCACCTTCCAGCCCGTGCGCGCGGTCAATCTCGAAGATCACCACATGCACACCGAGTGGCTCAATGTCGGCGCGCACCTGGTCGAGCAAATCCGACGCACGCGCGCCAGCGGAGGGCGGGTGATCGCGGTCGGCACCACGGTGGTGCGCGCGCTGGAAAGCGCCAGCAAGGATGGCCAGGTGCATCCGTTCGCCGGCGAGACGCAGATCTTCATCTTCCCCGGCTACCGCTTCAGCAGCATCGACGGCCTGCTCACCAACTTCCACCTGCCGCAGTCGACCCTGCTGATGCTGGTGTCGGCACTGGCCGGGCGCGAGTTCATGCTGGACGCGTATCGCCACGCGGTCGAGCAGCGCTACCGCTTCTTCTCCTACGGCGACGCCATGCTGATCCTGCCGCACGGCGCCTGAGCGATACGTTGCATGGTTGCAGGAGCCCGCCAGCGGGCTCCTGCACACACGGTGTGGCGATGGGCGGAACGGGGCAAACCCGCGATAATGGCCGGATGACCTCCCTCCAGTTCGACCTTCACGCCACCGACGGCGCCGCCCGCCGCGGCCGCCTCACGTTTGCCCGTGGCACGGTGGAGACGCCGGCGTTCATGCCGGTGGGCACCTATGGCTCGGTCAAGGCGATGACGCCGCGCGACGTTGCCGATACCGGTGCCGAGATCATCCTGGGCAACACGTTCCACCTGTTCCTGCGACCCGGGCTGGAGATCGTGGAGAAGTTCGGCGGGCTGCACCGCTTCATCGGCTGGGACAAGCCCATCCTCACCGATTCGGGCGGCTTCCAGGTGTTCTCGCTGGCGCACAAGCGCAAGATCACGGAGGAAGGCGTGACCTTCGCCTCGCCGGTGGACGGCTCGAAGGTGTTCCTGTCGCCGGAAGTGTCGATGCAGATCCAGAAGACGCTGGATTCGGACATCGCGATGATCTTCGACGAGTGCACGCCGTACCCGGCGACGGAGAAGGTGGCGGCCGATTCGATGGAGCTCAGCCTGCGCTGGGCCGAGCGCTCGCGCCGCGCGTTCGACGATTTGCAGAATCCGAACTCGCTGTTCGGCATCGTGCAGGGCAGCGTCTACGAAACCCTGCGCCGACGCTCCGCGGAAGGGCTGGTGAAGCTCGGCTTCGACGGCTACGCGATCGGCGGCCTGGCGGTGGGCGAACCGGAGGCCGAGCGCAACCACGCGCTGGACTTCACCGTACCCCTGCTGCCGGCGGAAAAGCCGCGCTACCTGATGGGCGTGGGCCGGCCGGAGGACATCGTGGAAGCAGTGCGCCGCGGCATCGACATGTTCGACTGCGTGATGCCTACCCGCAACGCGCGCAACGGCTTCCTGTTCACCGCCGCGGGCACGCTGCGCATCCGCAATGCGAAGTACGCCAGCGACACCGCGGTGATCGAGGAAGGCTGCGACTGCTACGCCTGCAGCCACGGGTTCAGCCGCGCCTACCTGCGCCACCTCGACCGCTGCAACGAGATCCTCGGCAGCCAGCTGGCCACCATGCACAACCTGCGCTACTACCAGCGGCTGATGGCGGATTTGCGCGCGGCGATCGCCGATCGGGCGCTGGAAGCATTCGTCGCACGGTTCTACGCCTGCCGCCAGGGCGCAGCGATCCCGTAGCAGCCCGCCCTGTGGGCGATGCCTTTTCCCCGGATCGGGAACCATCGCCCGCAGGGTGGACTCCTACCGCCACCGGGGGGCGGAGTCGCCTTTCGCTCGCGAAAGGTGACTCCGACACCTCCCGCAAGGCATAATCGAGAATCTTTTATCGGGCGTTCGGCGGAAATCGCTGATGGCGCCACAACTTGCGAGACGCGAAGATGAGTTTTCCGCTTTCCCCCGTGATTGCCCAAGCCACGCCGCAGCAGGGCGGCGGCATGTCCATGATCATCATGATGGTGGTGCTGTTCGGCCTGATGTATTTCATGATGATCCGGCCGCAGATGAAGCGGCAGAAGGAGCACCGCGCCCTGATCGCCGCGCTGGCCAAGGGCGACGAAGTGGTCACCAACGGCGGCCTGGCCGGGCGCGTGGAAGAAGTGGGCGACACCTTCGTCACGGTCGAGATCGCGCCGAACGTGAAGGTGAAGCTGCAGAAGGGTGCCGTGCAGCAGGTGCTGCCCAAGGGCTCGCTGAAGTCAGCTTGAGCCACGGGATGTCCAGGGGCGGGGCCTTTTCGAATAGCGCGGCCATGGATGGCCGCTTCTTGACGTTCGCGATCAGGGACGATCGCAAAAACATGCTTCGGCCATGGATGGCCGCTTGTTGACGTTCGCGATCATGGATGATCGCAAAGGACCGGATCATGACTGATTTTCCCCGCTGGAAATACGCGCTGGTCGCGCTGGTGATGGTGTTCGGCGTGATCTACGCGCTGCCGAACGCCTTTGTTCCCGTGCCCGCCGTTCAGGTGAGCGCCAATCGCGGTGCGCCGGCAATCGACCAGGCCGTACGCCAGAAGGTCATCGACACGCTGACCCAGAAGCGCATCGCCTTCGGCGAGGTCGTGGTGGAAGGCGACAGCCTGCTTGCCACCTTCGCCGACACCGACGTGCAGAAGAGCGGCTCGGACGCGATCAAGGCGCTGCTCGGCGACAAGTACACGGTGGCGTTCAAGCTGCAGTCCACCGTGCCGGAGTGGCTGGGCATGATCGGTGCCCGTTCCATGCCGCTGGGCCTGGACCTGCAGGGCGGCGTGCACTTCCTGATGCAGGTCGACCAGAACGACGTCATCGACAAGCAGGAGAGCAGCTACGCCGACGACATCCGCAGCCTGCTGCGCGACAAGAAGATCCGCTATGAATCGGTGGCGCGCAATTCCGTGCGCGGCAAGGGCGTCGCCGTGGTGCTGCGCTCGGAGGACGACCGCGCCAAGGCCGCAGACGCGATCGCCAACGAGTACACCGACTTGCTGGTGTCCAACGGTCCCAGCACCGGCGACCGTTTCGTGCTCAATGCGGTGATCAAGCCCGACAAGCTGCGCGACATCGGCCGCGGCGCGATCACCCAGAACCTGCAGACGCTGCGCAACCGCATCAACGCGCTGGGCGTGTCCGAGCCGCTGATCCAGCAGCAGGGCGAGAACCACATCGTGGTCGACCTCGCCGGCGTGCAGGACCCGGCCGAGGCGAAGAAGCTGATCGGCACCGTGGCCACCCTGGAATACCGCCCCGGCATCGGCCACCCCGGCGATCCGCAGGCGCGCGAGGCGGAGAAGACCGGCAACATCCCGCCGGACGCCAACCTCTACCACATGCGCGGCACCGGCCTGCCGGTGCTGGTCAGCAAGAAGGTGATCGTGACCGGCAAGGAGCTGGTCGACGCCTCCTCGGGCATCGACCAGCAGAGCGGCACGCCCAAGGTCGACGTCACGCTCAATGCCGCCGGCGCGCGCAAGATGAGCGATTTCACCAACGCGAACGTCGGCAAGCCGATGGCGGTGGTCTACGTCGAGCGCGTGACCGAGACCAAGATGATCGACGGCAAGGAAGTGCGCGTTCCGAAGGTCACCGAGTCGGTGATCAACGACGCCAACATCGCCAGCCCGTTCGGCCGGCAATTCCAGACCACCGGCCTGGGCAGCCCGAAGGAAGCATCCGACCTGGCGCTGCTGCTCAAGGGTGGCGCGTTCGCTGCTCCGGTGGACATCATCGAGGAAGGCGTGATCGGTTCCAGCATGGGTGCGGACAACATCGACAAGGGCTTCAAGTCGGTGATGCTGGGCCTGGCCCTGGTGCTGCTGGCCGCCGCGGTCTACTACAAGCTGTTCGGCCTGGTCGCGGACATCGCGCTGTTCTTCAACCTGGTGATCCTGGTGGCGGTGATGTCGCTGATCGGGGTGACCCTGACCATGCCCGGCATCGCCGGCATCGTGCTCACCCTGGGCATGGCGATCGACGCCAACGTGCTGATCTGCGAACGCGTGCGCGAGGAGCTGCGCAACGGCTCCACGCCGCACGCGGCGATCTACGCCGGCTACGAGAAGGCCTGGTCGACCATTCTGGACGCCAACGTCACCCACCTGATCGCGGCGCTGGCGCTGACCACGATGGGCACCGGCGCGATCAAGGGCTTCGGCGTCACGCTGATGATCGGCATCCTGACCTCGCTGTTCACCTCGGTGACGCTGACCCATGCGTTCACTGCGGCGATCCACGGCCACCGCAAGCTCAAGACCCTGTCGGTCTAGGCGTCGCGTCGAACAGTGCGGCCCCGGACGGCCGCTTTCGCCGGAAAGGGACTCCCTGAATTGATCGTGCGGCCATGAGGGCCGCTTGACCGGAACGGAACGTCCACACAGAGAATTGCCATGGAAATCTTCAATCACGACAGCAACATCCACTTCCTGGGGATGCGCAAGTACACGGTCGGCCTGGCGATCCTGCTGATGATCGGCTCGATCGTGCTGATCGCCACCCGCGGGCTCAACTACGGGCTGGATTTCACCGGCGGCGTGTCGATGCTGGTCAACTACGACCAGCCGGTGGAGATCGCCGACGTGCGCGGCGCGCTGGCCAAGGGCGGCTTCGAGGACGCTGTGGTGCAGAGCCTGGGCGGCACCCGCGAGGTGTCGATCCGGTTCCAGGCCAAGGATGATCCGGAGGCGATCCTGGCCAACGGCACGGTCAACCTCGACCGTGTCTCCGCCGACGTGATGGCGAAGCTCCACGCGGCGCGACCGGACGCCAAGCTGAAGAGCCGCGACTTCGTCAGCGCGCAGGTCGGCGCGGAGCTGAAATCGGACGGTACCTGGGCGGCCTTGCTGGTGATCCTGGGCATCATGGCCTACCTGTGGATCCGCTTCGAGCGCCGCTTCGCGATCGCCGCGGTGGCGACCGAAATCCACGACACGCTGGTCACGCTCGGCGTCATCGCGCTGGTGCAGCGCGAATTCGACATGACCGTGCTGGCCTCAGTGCTGGCGGTGATCGGCTACTCGATCAACGACAAGGTCGTGGTGTTCGACCGCATCCGCGAGCTGTTCCGCCTCGCGCGCAAGGCCGAGCCGGAGGAGATCCTCAACCGCTCGATCAACAACACCCTGTCGCGAACCATCATCACCTCGCTGTTCACCGGCATCACCATGGGCGCGATGTGGCTGCTGGGCGGCCCGGCCGTGCACGGCTTCGCCATCACCATGCTGATCGGCATCGTGGTCGGCACGCTGTCCTCGATCTTCGTGGCCAGCCCGATCCTGCTGTGGCTGGGCGTCTCGAAGAAGGACCTGATGCCGGTCACCCGCGACAACCCGGAGCTGGCGCGCCGCCCCTGACCGACCGCGCGGCACGAGCCAGACGAGAGGCCCGGCCATGCCCGGGCCTTTCCTTTTCGGGATACCCGCCGTTCGCGACGCCGGCGGCCTTGCGGCAAATCCGGGCTACATCTTTCCCGCGGCGGGCCGATAACTCGTTGTCGAACCGCGCGCTGGAACCTGCATGCTTGTCCTGGTCGGAACCCTGGTTGTGCTCGTCAGCGTCGTGGGCGGCTACCTGCTGTCCCACGGGCAGCTGCTGGCGTTGTGGCAGCCCTACGAACTGCTGATCATCGGCGGCGGCGCTGCGGGGGCCTACCTGACCGCCAATCCGACCAAGATCGTCAAGGCCACCTTCCGCGACATCATGGGGCTGCTGAAAGGCCCGAAGTACCGGACGCAGGATTATCTCGACCTGCTTTCGCTGCTCTACGACATCTTCAGCCTGATGCGCAAGAACGGCCTGCTCAGCCTCGAATCGCACATCGAGGAGCCGGCCACCAGCAGCGTGTTCTCGGCCTATCCGCGCCTGCTCGCCGAGCACCACCTGATCGAGTTCATCACCGACTGCCTGCGCCTGATCGTGGGCGGCAGCATGAACCCGCACGAGCTGGAACAGCTCCTGGAGATGGAGCTGGAAGTCCACCACCAGGAAGCCGAGGCGCCGGCGATGGCCCTGATGAAATCCGCCGACGCGCTGCCCGGTTTCGGCATCGTGGCGGCGGTGCTCGGCATCGTCACCACGATGTCGCAGCTGAGCGGAGATACCTCGCGCATCGGCGAGCACATCGCCGGCGCGCTGGTCGGCACCTTTCTCGGCATCCTGCTGTGCTATGGCTTCGCCGGGCCGCTGGCCTCGGCGATGGAGAACCGCGCGCAGGAGGACGGCAAGGCGTTTGAATGCGTGAAAGTCGCGCTGATGGCCAACCTGCGCGGCTACAACCCGATGGTGTCGGTGGAGTTCGCGCGCAAATCGCTGGTCGCGCAGGTGCGGCCCAGCTTCATGGAGCTGGAGGGGCATCTCAAGGGCGCGCGCGCCGGAGCCGGGGCGTGAGCGAGGAGTTCGACCAGCCGATCATCATCCGTCGCGTGCAGCGCCGGAAGCACGGCCATCACGGCGGTGCGTGGAAGGTGGCCTATGCGGATTTCGTCACCGCGATGATGGCGTTCTTCCTGGTGATGTGGCTGATCGGCGTGGGCACCCGCGAGCAGAAGGCCGCGATCTCCGAGTACTTCAAGAACCCGAGCATGACTCCCGGCACCGCCACGATCGCGCCGCCTGGCCAGGCCGGCCCCGGCGGCGCCAGCGACAGCATGATCAAGCTTGGCGGGACGATGGACCTGCCGCGCGGCCCGGGCGCGGAAAAGCGCGGTGCGCCGCAGGTCAAGCACAACGTCGAGGACGCGATCAAACTGGCGCGCCAGGCCGACAAGTCGCGTCTGGAGGAGCTGATGAAGCGACTTAATGCCTCGATCCAGAGCAGCCAGGCGCTGGCGCCGTTCAAGGATCAGCTGCTGCTGGACATCACCTCCGAAGGCCTGCGCATCCAGATCGTCGACAAGCTCAACCGGCCGATGTTCGACACCGGCAGCGCGCGGCTCAAGCCGTACACGGTGCAGATCCTGCGCGAACTGGGCCGCTCGATCGACGACGTGCCGAACCAGATCAGCATCTCCGGCCACACCGACGATGCGCCGTACAACAGCGGGCACGACTACAGCAACTGGGAGTTGTCGGCCGATCGCGGCAACGCCGCCCGTCGTGCGCTGATCGCCGGCGGGCTGGAGGCGGACAAGATCTCGCGCGTGGTGGGCCTGGCCGCATCCGTGCCGTTCGACAAGCAGAACCCCGCCGATCCGGTCAATCGCCGCATCAGCATCATCGTGATGACCGACCAGGCCGCCAAGGCGGCGCGTTCGATGGAAGTGGCCGATGGCGGTGCGACGCAGCCTTCGCCGATGCCGACTCCAAAACCGGCACCACTGGCCGCTTCGATTGTCGCCACGACGCCCGCGCTGGCGCGTCTGCCGGTGCCGCCGGTGATCGTCCACCCCGAGAGCGCGGCGACGCCGGGAACGGGCGCGACTCAGTTCTCGGCGAAACCTGCGTCGCGCTGATCGCCGTGCAACATCGCTGCGTCGCCGCGTTCGGCGTCGAGCTGTGCGAGGCGCTCGGGCGTGCCCACGTCCGTCCACACGCCGTGGTGATGGGTGCCGCTGACGGCTTGCCGAGCCATCGCGCCCAGCAGCAACTGGCGCAGCTTGAAGATGGGCGCCGCGGCTTCGTCGGCGGCCGTGCCGGCAAGTTCCCGCCAGCCGTCCAGCAGCTCCCGGCGGAACACGCCAATGCCGCTGAAGGTGAGCCGCGGTTCGCCGCTTGCCTGCACCAGACCTTGCCCGTCCAGCGCGAAATCGCCTTCGGGGTGGTGCGGCGGGTTGTCGACCAGCAGCAGGTGCGCCAGCCCCGCCGGCTCGGCGGGCAGCGTGCCGAAATCGGCATCGCACCAGACATCCCCGCTGATGGCGAGGAACGGCCCGGTGCCCAGCAACGGCAGCGCGTTCAGCATGCCACCGCCGGTTTCCAGCGGCACGGGGCCTTCGTAGGCGTAGCGGATGCGCAGGCCCCAGCGGGAACCGTCGCCCAGCACCGCCGGAAACTGCTCGGCCAGGTGCGAGGTGTTGATCACCACGTAGTGCACGCCGGCGGCGGCGAGACGTTCGAGGTGCCAGACGATCAGCGGCTTGCCGCCGACGCAAAGCAGTGGCTTGGGCGTGCGGTCGGTCAGCGGGCGCATGCGCTCGCCGCGGCCGGCGGCGAAGATCAGTGCGTGCCTCATGCCGCCGCCCGGGTCAGGTCGCGGCCCTGCGCGTGGCGCTCCAGCAGGTCGGCGAAATCGGCCAGCTCGGGATAGCGGCGCGCCACCTCGATCACGTAGCGGTACACCTGCGGCACGTCCTTGAGATAGCCGCTCTTGCCGTCGCGGTACCACAGCCGATAAAACTGGCCCAGCACGCGCACGTGGCGATGCAGGCCGGTGAGATCGAACCAGCGCAGGAAACGCGCGGCGTCCACTGCCGCGTCGATCACGCCTGCGCGCAGCAGTCGCTGCCGGTACGACTCCACCCACGCCTCCACGCGATCGCCCGGCCAGGCGATGTAGGCATCGCGCAGCAGCGAGGCGAGGTCATAGGTGACCGGCCCGTGCAGCGCGCCCTGGAAATCGACGATGCCCGGGTTGTTCGCCTCCGTCAGCAGCAGGTTGCGGCTGTGGAAGTCGCGGTGCACGAAACAGCGCGGTTGCTCCAGCGCGTTGTGGACGATCAGGTCAAACGCCGCCTCCAGCACGTCCCATTCCCCGCAGGCCGGCGTGTGGCCGAGGTGGCGCTGCAGGAACCATTCGGGCATCACCTCCAGTCCGCTCACCAGCACCTGATGGCCGAACGGCGGCAGGTCGGCGGCGGCCACCCGCGTCTGTATCTTCAGCAGGGCGTCCATCGCATCGCCGTACAGGCGGTCGGCGCTGGTGTCGTTCAATGCATCGAGGTACAGCCGCGAGCCCAGGTCCTCGATCAGCAGGAAGCCCTGGTCGAGGTCGCGTGCATGCACTTGCGGCACGTGCAGGCCGGCGGCGGCCAGGCGCTCGCCAATGGCCAGCCACGGGCGCGGATCTTCGCGATCGGGCGGCGAATCCATCACGATCCAGCTTTGCCCGCCTTGCGTGGTGCGCCAGTAGCTGCGAAAGCTGGCATCGGCCGAGGCGCTGTCCAGCGTCAGCGTGGGGGTGTTCAGGGCTTTGCGGGCCCAGGCGAGACGGGCAGCGGCGCGATCGTGCGAAGTCATGGCCGCCAGCTTAGCGAGGCCGCCACGGCATGGCGACACGGCCTCGCTGGATCGCTTCAGCCCGGACCCCGTGCGTGCGTGGGCGCGGCAGACACAGGCTGGTCTGCGCACACGACGAGGTGAAAGAGGCGGGCCTGGCTACCCTGCGCCGGTGGCGGCGGTCACGTTGACCGCGGCCGGCTTAATCAGTACCATTTTGGTCCCGATTCAAGCCCGGCCGATTCCGCCTGCCATGCTTCGCGTCAGCCGCCTCACCGATTACGCCACCGTGGTGATGACCTGCATCGCCGCGCACCCGGCTGACGTGCTGAGCACCGCGCAGATCGCCGACGAGACGCGGCTCGAGCTGCCCACGGTCAGCAAGCTGCTCAAGGCGCTGGGCCACGCCGAACTGGTCGAGTCCTTCCGCGGCGTCAACGGCGGCTACCGGCTGGCCCGCCCGGCCAGCGAGATATCGCTGGCGGAAATCGTCGAGGCGCTGGAAGGCCCGATCGGCATGACCGAGTGCGGCGTGGGCGAAGGCCAGTGCGAACGCGAGGCGCAGTGCGGCGTGCGCGGCAGCTGGCAACGCATCAACAGCGTGCTGGACCAGACCCTGCGCGCGGTCAGCCTGGCCGACATGCTCAAGCCGCCGCCCGCGAAACGAAAAATCGCCGTCACCGTGAAAACCGGCGAGGCCATCACCGAATGAACAGCATGATCAACGACAGCAGCAGCGCCACCGCACTGCGCGACAACGCCGACGTCGCCGAGGCGCTCGGTCGCAGCTACTCGGCCGGTTTCATCACCGAGATCGAGATGACCGGCCTGCCGCCGGGCCTGGACGAGGGCACCATCCGCGCCATCTCCGCCGTCAAGCACGAGCCGGAATGGATGACCGAGTGGCGGCTGCAGGCCTATCGCCACTGGTTGACCATGCCCAAACCGGACTGGGCCAAGCTCAACATCGACCCGATCGACTACCAGGCGATCAGCTATTACGCCGCGCCGAAGAAGCAGCCCAAGTCGCTGGACGAAGTCGATCCGGCCCTGCTGGAAACCTACGAGAAGCTCGGTGTACCGCTGCACGAGCGCGCTGCGCTGGCCGGCGTGGCGGTGGATGCGGTATTCGACTCGGTCTCGGTCGGCACCACCTTCCGCAAGCAGCTGGCCGACGCCGGCGTGCTGTTCTGCTCGATGAGCGAGGCGATCCGCGAATACCCCGAGATCGTGCAGAAATACCTGGGCAGCGTGGTGCCCACCGGCGACAATTTCTTCGCCGCGCTGAACTCGGCGGTGTTCTCCGACGGCAGCTTCGTGTTCATCCCGAAAGGCGTGCGCTGCCCGATGGAACTCAGCACCTACTTCCGCATCAACGCGCAGAACACCGGCCAGTTCGAGCGCACCCTGATCGTGGCCGAGGAAGGCGCCCACGTTTCCTACCTCGAAGGCTGCACCGCGCCCAAGCGCGACGAGAACCAGCTGCATGCCGCGGTGGTGGAACTGGTGGCGCTGGAGCGTGCGCAGATCAAGTACTCCACCGTGCAGAACTGGTATCCCGGCGACGAGAACGGCGTGGGCGGCATCTACAACTTCGTCACCAAGCGCGGCGACTGCCGCGGCGACGACTCGAAGATCTGCTGGACCCAGGTCGAGACCGGCTCGGCGATCACCTGGAAGTACCCGTCCGTGGTGCTGCGCGGCGACCGCTCGGTGGGCGAGTTCTACTCGGTGGCGCTGACCCACCATTTCCAGCAGGCCGACACCGGCACCAAGATGATCCACATCGGCAAGCACACCAAGTCGAAGATCGTCTCCAAGGGCATCAGCGCCGGGCGCAGCTCCAACAGCTACCGCGGCCTGGTGAAGATGGAGAAGGGCGCCGAGGGCGCGCGCAACTACACCCAGTGCGACAGCCTGCTGATCGGCAAGCAGTGCGGCGCGCACACCTTCCCGTACATGGAAGTGAAGAACCCCACCGCGATCGTCGAGCACGAGGCGACCACGTCCAAGATCTCCGACGACCAGATGTTCTACTGCCGCGCGCGCGGCATCCCGGAAGAGGATGCCGTGTCGATGATCGTCGACGGCTTCTGCAAGCAGGTGTTCCGCGAACTGCCGATGGAGTTCGCGGTGGAGGCGAAGAAGCTGCTTGAGGTGAGCCTCGAAGGTGCGGTGGGTTGATGCTTTTTCCTTCTCCTTCCGGGAGAAGGTGCCCGAAGGGCGGATGAGGGTACCGGCCTGCACGGATTTTTCCGCAAGCCCCGAACCCTCACCCCAACCCCTCTCCCGGTGGGAGAGGGGCTCAAGATCAGGAATCCTCATGCTCAAAATCGAAAACCTGCATGCCCGCGTCGAGGGCAAGGAAATCCTCAAGGGGCTCAGCCTCGAAGTGAACGCGGGCGAGGTGCACGCGATCATGGGGCCGAACGGCGCCGGCAAGTCGACGCTGGGCAACGTGTTGTCCGGCCGTGACGGCTACGAGGTGACCGCCGGCAGCGTGACCTACAACGGCATCGATCTGCTGGCGCTGGCGCCGGAGGCGCGCGCGGCGGCCGGGGTGTTCCTGGCGTTCCAGTACCCGGTGGAGATCCCCGGCGTCAACAACACCTATTTCCTGCGCGCGGCGCTGAATGCACAGCGCAAGGTGCGTGGCGAGAAGGAGCTCGACTCGATGCAGTTCCTCAAGCTGGTGCGCGAGAAACTCAAGGTGATGCAGATCTCCGACGAGCTGCTGCACCGCGCCGTCAACGAGGGATTTTCCGGCGGCGAGAAGAAGCGCAACGAGATCTTCCAGATGGCGGTGCTGGAGCCGCAGCTGGCGATCCTCGACGAGACCGACTCGGGCCTCGACATCGACGCGCTGAAGCAGGTGGCGCAGGGCGTCAACACGCTGCGTTCGCCCGAGCGCGCGTTCCTGATGATCACCCACTACCAGCGCCTGCTCGACTACGTGGTGCCGGACTTCGTGCACGTGCTCGCCGGTGGCCGCATCGTCGAGAGCGGCGACAGGTCGCTGGCGTTGAAGCTGGAAGCGCATGGCTACGCCGGGATCGGCGCCAGCCATCCGGCAGTCCCGCACCAGGCGGGAGCGCAGGCATGAACCAGCCGGCATCGCTGCCGTTGGTCGCCTCGCTGCTGGATGCCCCGCTGCCGCCCAGCGGCATCGCCTGGCTGGATGCGGCGCGGCAGGAAAACCGCGCGGCGTTCGCCATCGGCGGTCTGCCCGACACGCGGGTGGAGGCATGGAAGTACACCGCACTGCGCGGGCTCGGCCAGCGCCGCTTTACCCAGGGCGACGCCGCGGCGCAGACGCGCGCGGTGGAGGCATCGACTCTGGCATTGCCCGGTGTCTCGGGCGTTCGCCTGGTCTTCGTCAACGGGGCGTTCCGCGCCGATCTGTCGGCGGTGGATTCGCTGCCCGCCGGACTTTCGCTGCAACCGCTGTCGCAGGCCTTGCGGGGCGACGTCGAACCGCTGCGCTTCGCGCTGTCGCGCCACTACCGCGACATCGGCGACGCCTTCGCACAGATCAATGCCGCCAGTGCCGGTGATGGCGTGGTACTGCGCGTAGCCGCCCACGCCAGGATCGACCAGCCGGTGCAGCTGGTGTTCGTCGGCGCCGAGGCCGAACTGGCCTGGCATGTGCGCAATGTGATCGAACTGGGCGAGGGCGCCGAGCTGAGCCTGGTCGAACAGCATGCAAGCCGTGGCGACGCCGCGCAGTTGGCCACCGTGGTCAGCGACATCGAACTGCGCGACGGTGCGCAGCTGCATCACGTCATGCTGCAGGATGCGGCGGCCGGCACCAATCTGATTCGACGCAGCAGCCTGCGCCTGCATGCGCGCGCGCAGGCTGCCCTGCACGTGCTGGAACTGGGTGGCGCGTTGGTACGCCACGACCTGCGTGCCGAGCTGATCGGCGACGGCGCACGGGTGCACACCCGCGGCGTGTTCATGCCGCATGGTCGCCAGCACATCGACACCCAGCTGGCGATCCGCCACCAGGCGCTGGACACCACCTCCACCTCGCACTGGCGCGGCGTCGCCAACGACCGCGCGCGCGGCGTGTTCCGCGGCGCGATCGTGGTGGCGCCCGGTGCCGACGGCAGCGACGCCAACCTCACCAACAAGAACCTGCTGCTGTCGCCGAGCGCCGAGATCGACACCAAGCCGGAGCTGGAAATCTATGCCGACGAAGTGCAGGCCGCGCACGGCGCCACGGTAGGCCAGCTCGACGAGCGTTCGCTGTTCTACCTGCGCTCGCGCGGCATTCCGCTCGCCGAGGCACGCGCACTGCTGACTGCCGCATTCTGCCGCGCGGTGCTGGACGACCTGCCGAACGTGGCCCTGCGCGAGCATCTATCCACCTTGCTGGTCGCACAGCTTCCCGCTTGACGCTCCAGCTCCTGGGCCTGCCCGCAGGGGCAGGCCGGGAGGGGCGAGGCTCCTGGCCTGAAGATCAAGAGCGCACCCCAGCCCAACCCTCCCCTGCGAGCGGGGGAGGGAGCCCCAACCGGATTCTCCGAATGAACGCACAAGCCAGCACACCGACCGTCTTCGACGTCCAGCGCATCCGCGCGGACTTCCCGTTGCTGTCGCGCACGGTGCACGGCAAGCCGCTGGTGTACTTCGACAGCGCCAACACCAGCCAGAAGCCGGTGTCGGTGATCGAGGCGGTGAACACCCACTATCGCGAACACAACGCCAACGTGTCGCGCGCGGTGCATCAGCTGGGCGAGGAGGCCACGGCGGCGTATGAAGGCGCGCGCGACAAGCTCGCGCGGTTCATCCATGCCGGTTCGCGCGATGAGGTCATCCTCACCTCCGGCACCACCCAGGCCACCAACCTGGTCGCCTACAGCCATGTGCTGCCGCAACTGAAGGCGGGCGACAGCATCCTCACCACGGTGATGGAGCACCACGCCAACATCGTGCCGTGGCAGCTGGTTGCCGCGCGCCGCGGCGCCACGGTGAAGGCCGCGCCGATCGACGAGCGCGGCGAGCTGATCGTGGAGAAGTACGTCGAGATGCTGACGCCGGAGGTGAAGCTGGCCTGCGTCACCCACGTTTCCAATGTGCTGGGCACGGTCAACCCGGTGCGCGAGATCGCGCGCGAATGCCGCAAGCGCGGCATCCCGCTGCTGGTCGACGGCTCGCAGGCGGTGCCGCACCGGCGGGTGGACGTGCAGGCGCTGGGCTGCGATTTCTACGCGCTGACCGGGCACAAGATGCTTGGCCCCACCGGCACCGGCGCGCTGTGGGCGAAGCGCGAACACCTGGAGGCGATGCCGCCGTTTTTCGGTGGCGGCGAGATGATCCGCGAGGTGAAGTTCTCCGGCACCACCTTCGCTGCGCCTCCGCACAAGTTCGAGGCCGGCACGCCGAACATCGCCGGCTTCGTCGGCCTGGCGGCGGCGATCGACTACTACGAGTCGGTCGGCTTCGCGGCGATCGAGGCATGGGAGCAGCAACTGCTGCATTACGCCACGGAACGCCTGCGCGAGATTCCCGGCCTGCGCATCATCGGCGAGGCGGCCGAGAAGGAGCCGGTGGTCTCGTTCCTGCTGGAAGGTGCGCAGGCCACCGATCTGGCGACCCTGCTCGACCTCGAAGGCGTCGCCGTGCGCTCCGGCCACCACTGCGCGCATCCGTTGATGCAGTTCCTCGGCGTGCCCGCCACCCTGCGTGCGTCGCTGGCGTTCTACAACACGCGCGAGGAGATCGACAGTTTCGTCGTCGCCCTGCTCAAGGTGCGCCGCCTGCTGCGCTGAAACGGCGGCGGCTTTCCTGCCGCCGCCACGGTCGGGCATCATGTGCGGCGGAGTCCCCATCGATCATCCCCATGCTTGCCTCGTTGCCATCGTTCATCCGCGTGCCGCTGGCGCTGCTTGCGCTTGCACTCAACATCCTGTTGCACGTGGCTTTCATTTTCGCGTTCACCCTGCTCAAGCTGCTGCTGCCGGTACACGCGGTTCGGCAGGCCTGCTCACGCGCCCTGGTCGCCATCGCGGAAAGCTGGATCGGCGTCAACAATGTCCTGTTCGGCGTGTTCGCCCGCGTGCGCTGGCAGGTCGAGGGGCTGGCCGGGCTGCGTCGCGACGGCAACTACCTGGTGCTGTGCAACCACCAGAGCTGGGTGGATATCCCGGTGCTGCAGAAGGTGTTCAACCGGCGCATCCCGTTCCTGCGCTTTTTCCTCAAGCAGGAACTGATCTGGGTGCCCTTGCTCGGCCTGGCATGGTGGGCGCTGGATTTCCCCTTCATGAAGCGCTATTCGCGGCAGGCCCTGCTGCGCCACCCCGAGCTGCAGGGCAAGGACCGCGAGGCGACCCGTCGCGCCTGCGAGAAGTTCCGCCACATGCCGGTGTCGGTGATGAACTTCGCCGAAGGCACGCGCTTCACGCCGGCCAAGCACGACGCGCAGCATTCGCCGTTTCGCTACCTGCTGCGGCCGAAAGCCGGCGGCGTGGCCTTCGTGCTCGATGCGATGGGCGAGGCGCTGCACGCGATCCTCGACGTCACCATCGTCTATCCGCATGGCCCATGCACCATTGCCGACCTGATCGCCGGACGCGTGCGCGAAATTCGCGTGCATGTGCGTGAACGCCCGATCGGTCGCGAGCTGATCGGCAGCTACGACGAGGACGCGGCATTCCGCGGCCGGGTCAAGGCATGGATGAACGACTTGTGGCACGAGAAGGACGCCCAGGCGGCGCGCATGCAGCTGTCGCCCGATGCCGGATCGAGAGGAGACTGAAATGCGTGTGCTGGTCGTGGGCGCCGGGGCTACCGGCGGCTATTTTGGCGGCCGCCTGCTGCAGCACGGGCGCGATGTGACCTTCCTGGTGCGTGAGGGCCGCGCGCGGCAGCTGGCGCAGCACGGCCTGGTCATCCGCAGCGCGGCCGGCGACGTCGACCTGCCCGCACCGCCGACCGTGCTGGCAAGTGCACTGTGCGAGCCGTTCGACCTGATTCTGCTCAGCTGCAAGGCCTACGGCCTGGAGCAGGCGATGGCCGACATCGCTCCGGCCGTGGGCGAGCGCACCACCGTGCTGCCATTGCTCAACGGCATGCGCCATCTCGACCTGCTGGATCACCGCTTCGGTGCCGAGCGCATCTTCGGCGGCCAATGCGCCATTTCCGCCACGCTCGACGCGCAAGGAGCCGTGCAGCATCTCAACCGGCTTCACAGCCTCACCTTCGGCGAGCGCGACGGCAGCGCGTCCGCGCGCATGCAGGCGATCACCGGAATGCTGGGTCAGGCCGGTTTCGACGCGCGACCCAGCGACGCGATCGTGCAGGAGATGTGGGACAAATGGTTTTTCCTGACCTCGCTGGCCGGCATCACCTGCCTGATGCGCGGGGCGATCGGCGAGATCGAGGCCGCACCCGGCGGTCGCGCGGCGGCGCTCGCGCTGCTGGAGGAATGCCGCGCGACGGCGGCAGCGGCCGGCCATGCTCCCCACGAGCGCGTGCTGGAACGGGCGCGCGGCATGCTGACGGAACCGGGGTCGCGCCTCGAAGCTTCCATGCTGCGCGACCTGCGCCAGGGCCATCCGATCGAGGCCGACCACGTGGTGGGCGACATGCTTGCGCGCGCGCGACAGGCGCAGTTGCCGGCCACGATGCTGGAACTCGTCCATGCGCACCTCAAGGTCTACGAGGCCCGTCGGCTGGCCACCCCGTCGGCATGAGTCGATCCGGCGTGCGCGCTTGCTGCAGATCATGGCCGGCCGGCACGTCGCGCATTACCATGCGCGGATGACAGAGCCACGCGCCCCCGTCGCATTTCGCACCGCCCGCGCGGCGGACGTCCCTGCCATCGTCGCGCTGGTCGAATCGGCTTATCGCGGCGAATCGGGCTTGCGCGGCTGGACCACCGAATCCCACCTGCTCGACGGCCAGCGCACCGACGCGGCCGATGTCGAGGCGTTGATCGCGCGGCCGGACAGCTGCGTGCTGCTGGCGTTCCGCGACGGTGCGCTGGTGGCGAGCTGCCACGTCGAGCGGCAAGCTGCGGCCGGCTATTTCGGCATGTTCGCGGTTGACCCGGCGGAGCAGGGCCACGGCCTGGGCAAGCAGGTGCTGGCCCAGGCCGAACGCATCGCGCGCGAACAGTGGCATTGCAGCGCGATGCGCATGACGGTGATCGTGCAGCGCGAGGAGCTGATCGCCTGGTATGGCCGGCGCGGCTACCGGCGCACCGGCGAACGGCAGCCGTTCCCGTACGGCAACGAGCGTTTCGGCATTCCGCGTCGCGCCGACCTGTGTTTCGAGGTGCTGGTCAAGGAGTTCACCGAGGTGCTTGCATGAACGGATGGATCAGGGTCGGCACGCGCAGCGATTTCCTGCCCGGCGAATACAAGGTGGTGTGGGACGGCGACACGTCGATCGCCGTGTACAACATCGACGGCGCGCTGTATGCGGTCGAGGACACCTGCACCCACGATGGCGGCGAACTGGCTGGCGGCGAAGTGTTCGGATTCGAGGTGGAATGCCCGCGCCACGGCGCGCGCTTCGACCTGCGCACCGGTGCGGTGACCAGGCCGCCGGCGTATGTCCCGATCGCCAGCTTTCCGGTGCGCGAGGAAGACGGCGCGATCTGGACGCGCGACGACCGCTGACTTCGCGCGTCAGCCGCCTTGTTGGCAGCGCGCGGCCTGTGCGGCTGTGGCCGGCGCGCCGCGCACCCGGCCGGCATTGGACACCACCACGCTGAGCGCCTGGCTGTCCCGCCCCGGCTCGCAGAACAGCAAGGTCAGGTTGCTGCCGCCGGCACTGCCGTCAGGCTGGAAACGCACCTCGTGGCGGCCATTGCTGCTGGTGATGCGCAGACCCAGGTCGTAGGCTGCCCCGGTGCGGTCGGGTTGGCCATCGGGCTGGTGATCGCCGTCGAGGTCCTGTCCGAGCAGCCAGCCGTGTTCCCAGCGGTTGTCTTCGCTGCATCGGCTGCCATCCGCACTGGGGCAGAACAGCGTGCGTTTGCCGGTGATCGCCGCGGTGCTGCGCGTGTGTCGCAAGGCGGCGATGAAGTCGCTTTGCGCCGCCTGCAGTCGATTGCGGCTCAACGCATGGTGCAGCGGCGGCAACGCGATGCCGGTCAGAATGCCGGCGATGGCCAGTACCATGACTTGTTCGATCAGGCTGAAACCGCGGTTCGCTTTCCATGGCGTCGTCGTCATCTCGCATCCTGCGCTGTGCCGGAACCGGCATGCTAGGACGATGGCCCGTGCCAGCCAGCAGCCCGATGCCGCCCGCGGCGTCGGACTCTGCTGACGCGGCATGTCAGCAGGCCGGATTTAAAATGTGCCGTCCCGCCCACATCTGCAGCTGATGACCGACCGCTTCCAACTCGCCGCCCCCTACCAGCCCGCCGGCGACCAGCCGCAGGCGATCCAGCGCCTGGCCGAGGGTTTCGAGGCCGGCCTGGCCGCGCAGACCCTGCTCGGCGTGACCGGCTCGGGCAAGACCTACACCATCGCGAACGTCATCGAGCGCATCCAGCGCCCGACCATCGTGATGGCGCCGAACAAGACGCTGGCCGCGCAGCTGTACGGCGAGTTCCGCGAGTTTTTCCCGCAGAATGCGGTGGAGTACTTCGTCAGCTACTACGACTACTACCAGCCGGAAGCCTACGTGGTGGCGTCGGACACCTTCATCGAGAAGGATTCCTCGATCAACGAGCACATCGAGCAGATGCGGCTGTCGGCGACCAAGGCGCTGCTGTCGCGGCGCGACTCGATCATCGTGGCCACCGTGTCGGCGATCTACGGCCTGGGCAATCCGGAGGACTACCTGTCACTGCGCCTGATCCTGGCCACCGGCGAGCGCATCGACCAGCGCAAGCTGATCCACCAGCTGACCGAGCTGCAGTACACCCGCAACGAAACGGAGCTGCGCCGCGGCACCTATCGCGTGCGCGGCGAGATCGTCGACGTGTTTCCGGCCGAGTCGGAGACCGAGGCGCTGCGCATCGAGCTGTTCGATGGCGAAGTGGAGAAGATGGCGCTGTTCGATCCGCTCACCGGCGAGACGATCCGCAGGGTGCAGCGCTATACCGTCTACCCGCGCACGCACTACGCCAGCACGCGCGAGAGCGTGCTCAACGCGATCGAGACGATCAAGGTCGAACTGAAGGACCGGCTGGAATATCTGTACATGGAGAACAAGCTGGTCGAGGCGCAGCGACTGGAGCAGCGCACCCGCTTCGACCTGGAGATGATGGCCGAGGTCGGCTACTGCCAGGGCATCGAGAACTACTCGCGCCACCTGACCCGCCGCGCGCCGGGCGAGCCGCCGCCGACCCTGTTCGACTACCTGCCGGCCGACGGCCTGCTGGTGGTGGACGAGTCGCACGTCACCGTGCCGCAGCTGGGCGCGATGTACAAGGGCGATCGCTCACGCAAGGAGACCCTGGTGGAGTTCGGTTTCCGCCTGCCCTCGGCGATGGACAACCGGCCGCTGCGTTTCGAGGAATGGGAGGAGCGCGTGCCGCGGGCGATCTACGTCTCCGCCACGCCGCGCGATTACGAACTGCACAAATCCGGCGATGCGGTGACCGAGCTGGTGGTGCGCCCGACCGGCCTGGTCGACCCGGAAGTGGAGGTGCGCCCGGTGCGCACCCAGGTCGACGACCTGCTCAGCGAGGTGCACAAGCGCGTGGCGATGGGCGACCGCGTACTGGTCACCACGCTGACCAAGCGCATGGCCGAGAACCTCACCGAGTACCTGTCCGAGCACGACGTGAAGGTGCGTTACCTGCACTCGGACATCGAGACGGTGGAGCGCAGCGAGATCATCCGCGACCTGCGCCTGGGCGAGTTCGACGTGCTGGTCGGCATCAACCTGCTGCGCGAGGGCCTGGACATGCCCGAGGTATCACTGGTGGCGATCCTCGACGCGGACAAGGAGGGCTTCCTGCGTTCCACCGGCTCGCTGATCCAGACCATCGGCCGCGCTGCCCGCAACGTGCGCGGCAAGGCGATCCTGTACGCCGACAACGTCACCCGCTCGATGCAGGCGGCGATGGACGAGACCGCCCGCCGCCGCGAGAAGCAGATCGTCTTCAACGAGGTGCACGGCATCACCCCGAAAACCGTGGTGCGGCGCATCGCCGACATCATGGAGGGCGCGCGCAGCGAGGTCGGCAACCGGCGTGGCGGCAAGACGCGCACCCGCGACCGCGCGGTGGCCGAGCAGGGCGCCGATTACGCCGGTCTCGGCGCGGCGCAGGCGGCTGCCCTGCTGAAGAAGCTGGAGGCGCAGATGTACAAGCACGCCCAGAACCTGGAGTTCGAGGACGCCGCCCGGCTGCGCGACCAGATCCACCAGTTGCGCGAGCAGGCCCTGCGCTGAGCCGGGCGGCGGGATATTGTCGGGCGCCGCCGGCTCCCGTATACTGCGCGGCTCGCACGGCCTGGCCGTGGCGACGGGCGGTTAGCTCAGCGGTAGAGCACTACCTTGACATGGTAGGGGTCACAAGTTCGATCCTTGTACCGCCCACCAATTCCATGATCCACCGATCGAGTGGAACCGAGAGGGGAATCCGGCCAGGGTTCCCCTTTTTCGTGGGGCGACGGCGCGCTCGTCGCTGGCCGCGCGGCCATCTGATTCGTTCGCCGAACACGTTCGCGTCCGCTGCGCGTGCCCTCGCCGGCCGCGCGATTCGATGCCCTCTCGCCGCTCCCTCGCGGATCGGCGGAATTCCGTCGATTCAGCTTGCAGCAATCTCTTCACGGATGTAGATTGCCCGGACGGTCGATCGTACTCCGGCTGCCAGCGATCTTCGGGTCCGGGCGCGCCGTGAGGCGACGAGGAGATCGGGCACGCAGCTACGCCAAGTCCAACGCCGAGGTGGGGTGGTCATCGGTTTCGACGTGCGACGGCGGGATGTGGTGCTTCAGTAAAGTCGGATGGTGTGCCGAGACGTTGCATGCGTCGCGGCGCATGTCATGCCGCCACTGCCGAACCGCCGGGGGGAACGAAGGGGACGTATGGACTTGCGTGCACAGTCGCCATCGGAATCGTGCCTTGCTCCCGTACGTCGACGCGGTTCGCGCGGGCGCGTTGCCGTGTCGCCCGATCTTTCTGCCGATCGCCAATGCCGCGCGCACGATGTCTCGGTCACGACCGTGCAAGGTCGCCGCCGCGTCTGCGCACCTGCCTTCAATGACTTTTCGTTCCGTTGCCGCCGGGCTGGTCCCGGCCGCGCCGGGGCGGATGAATGCTGCATCTCGAAAACCCAAGCATGCCCACCGGGAGAGTCGCATGGCCAAGCAAAGTAGTCAGAAATTCATCGCGCGCAATCGTGCGCCCCGCGTGCAGATCGAGTACGACGTCGAGGTCTACGGCGCACAGAAGAAGGTGCAGGTACCGTTCGTGATGGGCGTGATGTCGGACCTGTCCGGTGCCAATGCGGGCGAGCTGCCGCCGATCGAGGATCGCAAGGCGCTGGAGATCGACGTCGACAATTTCGACAGCCGCCTGAATTCGATGAAGCCGCGGGTGACCTTCGCGGTGCCGAACACGCTCACCGGCGAAGGCAGCCTGGCGGTGGACATCACCTTCGAGAGCATGGACGACTTCTCGCCGGCGGCGGTCGCCCGCAAGGTGGGCGCCGTGGCGAAACTGCTCGAGGCGCGCACGCAGCTTGCCAACCTGGATACCTACATGGACGGCAAGGCAGGCGCTGAAAACCTGATTGCCCAGGCACTCAAGGACCCGGCGCTGCTGCAGTCGCTGGTTTCGGCGCCCAAGCCCGCCGACGACACCAACAAAGACGGGGAGTAAGCACGCATGGCCACCGAAAAGCTAGCCGAACAGGAAGGCGCCGTACAGACTCTCGACGCCGGCGACTTCGCTGCGTTGCTGAGCAAGGAGTTCAAACCCAAGAGCGACCGCGCCAAGGAAGAGGTCGAATCGGCCGTGCGCACCCTGGCCGAGCAGGTGCTGAACAAGGCCGACATCGTTTCCGACGACGTCGCCCAGACCATCAACGCCTACATCGCCGAGATCGACCGCAAGCTCAGCGAGCAGATCAACCTGATCATGCACCACCCCGATTTCCAGAAGCTGGAAAGCGCGTGGCGCGGCCTGCATCACCTGGTCAACAACACGGAGACGGATCAGCTGCTGAAGATCCGCGTGATGAATATCTCCAAGAAGGAGCTGGGCAAGACCCTGAAACGCTACAAGGGCACGGCCTGGGACCAGAGCCCGATCTTCAAGAAGCTGTATGAGGAAGAGTACGGCCAACTGGGCGGCGAGCCCTATGGCTGCCTGGTCGGCGACTACTACTTCGACCACAGCCCGCCCGACGTCGAGCTGCTTGCCGGCATCGCGCAGGTTGCGGCTGCCGCACACGCGCCGTTCATCTCGGCCGCGGCTTCCACCCTGATGGGCATGGACAGCTGGAACGAGCTTGCCAACCCGCGCGACCTGGCCAAGGTGTTCTCCACGCCGGACTATGCCGCGTGGCGCTCGCTGCGCGAGTCGGACGATGCCAAGTACATCGGCCTGACCATGCCGCGCACCCTGGCCCGCCTGCCGTATGGCGCCAACACCGATCCGGTGGAGGAGTTCAACTTCGAGGAGGACACTGCCGGCGCGGACTCGTCCAAGTACACCTGGCAGAACGCGGCTTACGCGATGGCGGTGAATATCAACCGCTCGTTCAAGGAATATGGCTGGTGCTCGCGCATCCGCGGCATCGAGTCCGGCGGCGCGGTGGAAGGCCTGCCCGCACACACCTTCCCGACCGACGACGGCGGCGTGGACATGAAGTGCCCGACCGAGATCGCGATCACCGATCGCCGCTCGGCCGAGCTGGACAAGATGGGCATGATGCCGCTGGTGCATCGCAAGAACTCGGACATGGCCGCGTTCATCAGTGCCCAGTCGCTGAGCAAGCCGGAGGAGTACGACGATCCGGACGCCACCGCCAACGCGGCACTGGGCGCGCGCTTGCCGTACATGTTCGCCTGCTGCCGCTTCGCGCATTACCTGAAGTGCATCGTGCGCGACAAGATCGGCTCCTTCAAGGATCGTACGGCGATGGAGCGCTGGCTGGCGTCCTGGATCAACCAGTACGTCGACGGCGACCCGGCCAACTCCAGCGAAGAGACCAAGGCCCGCAAACCCTTGTCGGCCGCGGAGGTGGTGGTGGAAGAGGTGGAAGGAGCACCTGGGTATTACACGTCGAAGTTTTTCCTCAAGCCGCATTATCAGTTGGAGGGCCTGACCGTTTCCCTGAGGCTGGTGTCCCGTCTTCCTTCGGCGGCCAAGAGCTGACCCGGAAGTTTCTCGCAGGTTCGTTCCACGGTTTCAACTGGCAGTACCAGTCAATCGCCGAGCAGCTTCCTCCGAGCGAGAACTGTCCGGTTCACCTGATTTCAACAGACAAGGAGAATTCTCATGGCACTAGACATGCACCTGAAGCTGGAGGGCGGCGACGTCACCTTCACCGGCGAATCCAAGCACACCAAGCACAAGGACCAGATCCAGCTGCTGGCCTGGTCCTGGGGGATGTCGCAGAGCGGTTCCTTCGGCCATGGCACCGGCGGCGGCGCGGGCAAGGCCAACGTGCAGGACATCAGCTTCACCAAGTACCTCGACAAGAGCACCACGTCCTTCATCAAGGCGCTGGTCACCGGCGCGCACATCGGCACCGCGACCTTGTTCGTGTCCAAGGCCGGCGGCAAGCAGGAGGACTACTTCACCATCAAGCTGACCAGCGCGATGGTGACCAGCTATTCCACCGGCGGCTCGGGCGGTGAGGACATGCTGACGGAGAACATCTCGATCAGCTTCGCCAAGTTCGACGTCGAGTACTTCGCCCAGAACGACAAGGGCGTGGTGGCTTCGGCCGGCACGGTCGGGTACAGCGTCGAGGAAGTCGCGGCGAGCTGAGCTGGCGCCTGACCAGGCTTCGCCGGAACCTGCTGTCCGGCGGTCCAGGTGCAGGGGACGAATGCAACGGCTTGTCGCACCCCGGACTTCCGGGTGCGACCAGCGGCGTTTGTCCGCCTGCACCCGGGATCGTCCGGTCGGGGTGACGGCGACCTTCCCGCGCCCGCGGCCCCGCTGCCGACGGGGCGCCGGCATCGAGAGACGACATGACACCCGAAAGCAAGCTCAAAGAAGGCCGGCCGGACGAAGCGTTGCAACTGCTCACGGCGGAAGTACGCAACAACCCGGCAGATGCCAAGCGCCGGGTTTTTTTATTCCAGTTGCTGGCGCTGCTCGGACAATGGGAGCGGGCACAGAACCAGCTCAGCGTCTGCGGCGAACTCGACCCGCTCAACGCCATGATGGTCGGTGCCTATTCGGAGGCGCTGAAAGGCGAACTGGTGCGCGCCGACGTCTTCGCCGGCAAACGCATGCCGGTGATCATCGGCGAGCCGGAACCCTGGCTGGCGTGGCTGCTGCAATCGCTCAAGCTCGGCGCCGAAGGCAGGCACGAGCAGGCCGCGACGCTGCGCGAGCAGGCACTGGAACAGGCTCCCGCGGTGGCGGGCAACATCGACGGCGCCGCGTTCGAGTGGATCGCCGATGCCGACCCCCGCATCGGGCCGTGCCTGGAGATCATCGTCAACGGCGGCTACTCCTGGGTACCGTTCTCGCGCCTGCGCGAGCTGAAATTCGAGGCCCCCAGTGACCTGCGCGACAAGATCTGGGTGCCCACCCAGGTGACATGGAGCAATGGCGGCCAGGCCATCGGCTTCATTCCGGGGCGTTACGCCGGCAGCGAACGGTCCGAGGACCAGGACATCGTGCTCGGGCGCAAGACCGACTGGGTGGAGCAGGGCAGCGACCAGATCGGTCTGGGGCAGCGCATGCTGGCCACCGACGTGGCCGACTATCCGCTGCTCGACGCGCGACTGATCACCTTCGACGTCGCCTGAGCCGGAGTGCCGACTTTCCATGGCTGAGCTCACCACCCAGGAACGACTTCAGCCTTCGCTGCTCGATCGCCTGACCGACGACGAGCCGGGCAAGCTGGAGGAAAGCCGCGAGAAGCGCGTGATCTCGGTGTCCCGACTGCGCGAATGCGTCACCCGCGATATCTCCTGGCTGCTGAATTGCGTGAGCCTGGAGGCGAATGTCGAGCTCGAGGAATATCCCGAGGTTTCCCGCTCGGTGCTCAACTTCGGCATCCCCGACCTTACCGGTGCGGCGCTGTCGGGAATCAACGCCGAAGCGCTGCAGCGCCGTGTACGCGATGCCATCGTGGCCTACGAGCCGCGGCTGACCGCCAACACCCTGCGCGTCAACGTCAACGCGTTGACCAAGCGCATGGATCGCCAGGCGCTGATTTTCAACATCGAATCGGAAATGTGGGCGCAACCGATTCCGTTGAACCTGTACCTGAAGACCGAAGTCGACCTGGAGACCGGCAACTTCAAGGTGTCGGAGGGCTTCGGCTGATCGCCCATGGACCCGAGACTGCTGCGCTACTACAACCGGGAACTGCAACACGTACGCGAAATGGGCGGCGAGTTTGCCCGCGAGTATCCGAAGATCGCCGGCCGCCTCGGCCTGGAAGGCTTCGAGTGCGCCGACCCCTACGTGGAACGCCTGCTGGAAGGCTTTGCCTTCATGGCCGCGCGCGTGCAGCTCAAACTCGACGCGCAGTATCCGGTGTTCACCCAGCACCTGCTGGAGATGATCTATCCGCATTACCTGGCGCCGGTGCCCTCGATGGCCGTGGTGCAGATGCACCCGGACCTCAAGGAAAGCGGCCTGCTGGCCGGCCACAAGGTGGCCCGGCACACGGCATTGCGCAGCATGATCGGCAAGGACGACCGCACCGCCTGCGAATACCGCACCGCCCACGAGGTTACCCTGTGGCCGCTGGAGCTGGCCGAGGCTAAGTATTTCGAGACCCCCGCCGCGATCGCCGCCGCCGGGGTGGTGCTGCCGGCCGGCAAGACCGTACGCGCCGGCCTGCGCCTGAAGTTCCGCGTCACCGCCGGTGCCCAGGCCAACATGCTGGCGCTGGACCGGCTGCCGATATTCCTTGCCGGCGCCGATGAACTGCCCAAACGCCTGTACGAGCAATTGCTCGGCAATGCGGTCGGCTACCAGGTCCGCGCGCAGGGCGCGTCGGGGGCGATCAACGAGAACCACGACGCCAGCCACATCGAGCGTCGCGGCTACGACGACGACGAGGCGCTGATCCCTTACTCCGGGCGCTCGTTCAGCGGCTACCGGCTGCTGCAGGAGTATTTCGCCTGCCCCGAGCGCTTCCTGTTCGCCGAGTTCACCGGCCTGCGGTCGCTGCTGGCGCGGGCCAAGGGCAACGAGTTCGAGATCGTGGTGTTGTTCGACCGCAGCGTGGCCAGCCTGCACAACGCCGTCGACGTCAGCAACTTCCGGCTGTTCTGCACGCCGGCGATCAACCTGTTCCCGCGGCGTGCCGATCGCATCCACCTGACGCAGGGCACCAGCGAATACCACATCCTCGCCGATCGCACCCGGCCGATGGATTTCGAAATCCACAGCATCGGCAACGTCGAGGGGTTCGGCGACCGGCAGGAGCCGGAGCAGCGCTTCCTGCCGTTCTACGGCTGCGACGAGCGCACCTGGCACGCACGGCACTCGGCCTACTACACGATCCGCCGCGAGCCGCGGCTGTTGTCCTCCCGGCAGAAGCGCCAGGGTGCGCGCTCCAGCTACATCGGCAACGAGATGTTCATCTCGCTGGTCGACTCCAGCGAGGCGCCGTACTCCACCGAGCTGCGCCAGATCGGCATGCAGCTGATGTGCACCAACCGCGACCTGCCGCTGCAGATGCCGGTCGGCAAGTCCCACACCGACTTCACCCTGGAGACGGGCGCGCCGGTGGAATCGATCCGCTGCGTCGCCGGTCCGACCAAGCCGCGTGCCTCGGTCGCCACCGGCGAGACCGCGTGGCGCCTGCTCAGCCACCTGCAGCTCAACTACGTGTCGCTGCTGGAAAACAACGCGGGCGAAGGCGCCGCGGCACTGCGCGAGATGCTGACCCTGTACTGCGACGAGTTCGACTCCAGCGCACTGCGCCAGATCGAGGGGCTCAAGGCGGTGAGTTCGCAATCCATCGTGCGACGCATCCCGTTGCCCGGGCCGATCACCTTCGGCCGCGGCCTGGAGATCACCCTGACCTGTGACGACGGCGCCTTCGAGGGCACCGGAGCGTTCCTGCTGGGCGCGGTGATGCAGCAGTTCTTTACCCGTTACGTATCGATCAACTCCTTCACTGAAACCGTTCTGCGCACGCTGGAACGCAACGAGGTCGCCCGATGGCCCGCCCGGCTGGGAACACGGCAGACGCTGTAGCGCTGGAGAACGCGCTGCGCGACCATCCCGAGTCCTTCGAGTTCTTCGAAGCGCTCCGGCGGTTGGAGTGCGCATTCCCGGAGCGTCCGCGGCTGGGCCAGTCGACCAAGGTCAGCGACGATTTCGTGCGCCTGGGCCAGACCCCTTCGCTGGCCTTTGCGCCACGCACCGTGGACAGCTACCAGCCCGGTGGCGGCGGCCGCCCGGCGCGCATGCGTGGCCTGTTCTTCGGCCTGTTCGGCCCGAACGGGCCGTTGCCGCTGCACCTGACCGAATACGCGATGGACCGCGAGATCAACGCGCGGGATTCCACCTTCCGCGCGTTCGCCGACATCTTCCACCATCGCATGATGAGCCTGTTCTACCGCAGCTGGGCCGACGCCCAGCCCACGGTGCAGCTGGATCGCCCCGAGGAGGATCGTTTCCAGCTGTACATGGGCGCGCTGGTCGGCCTGGCCACGCCGGATCTGGGCGATCGCGACGCCTTGCCGGACCAGTTCAAGCGGTTCTTCGCCGCACGCCTGCTGCAGCAGGCGCGCAATGCCGAAGGCCTGCAGGGCATGCTGGAGCGTTTCTTCCGCGTGCCGGTGGGCGTCGTCGAGTTCATCGCCGAATGGATGCGCCTGCCGTCCGCCTCGCAGCTGCGCCTGGGCGCCTCGCGCGAGGTTGCAGCACTGGGCCTGACCACGGTCACCGGCGAATACGTGCGCGGCAGCCAGCAGCGTTTCCGCCTGCGCCTGGGGCCGCTCACCCGCGCCCAGTTCAACAACTTCCTGCCCGGCGGCGAAGCGCTGCGGCAACTGGTGGCCGCGGTGAAAACCTACGTCGGCGAGGAAAAAGCCTGGGATGTGCAGTTGGTACTGAAGAAGGCCGACGTCCCGGTGACGCGCCTGGGGCGCGAAGGACGGATGGGCCTGACGACGTGGATGGGCTCGCCCCGGCACGACGACGACGTCGACGAGGTCGTGCTGCAACCGGTGGGATAGCCGCTGGCGGCCGGGTCGACGTGACAACAGACATGATGGGATTGGCAATCAACTCAGAGGATCAATGACATGGCCGAGATCAGTCGCGGCGCGCTGTTCGGGAAACTCAACAAGCTCGCTTTCCGGTGCATCGAAAGCGCGACGGTGTTCTGCAAGCTGCGCGGCAATCCGTACGTGGAACTGGTGCACTGGATCCACCAGATCCTGCAGTTGCAGGATTCGGACCTGCACCGCATCGTCAAGCAGTTCAACCTCAACCCGTCGAACCTGGCGCGCGACATCACCGATGCGCTGGACCGGCTGCCGCGCGGCTCCTCGTCCATCTCCGATCTGTCCAGCAACGTCGAGGAAGCGGTCGAGCGCGGCTGGGTGTTCGCCACGCTGATGTTCGGCGAGGCGCAGGTGCGCACCGGTTACCTGATCGTCGGCTGCCTGCGCACGCGCAATCTGCGCAACGCGCTGGTCAACATCTCGGCCGAGTTCGACAAGATCAAGCCCGAGGCATTGGTGGAGAAGTTCGCCGAGGTGGTCGGCGGCTCGCCCGAGGACGGGCAGCATGCGAACGACGGTTTCCGCATGGGCGGTGGCAGCGCGCCGGGCGAGGCAAGCGGCGCGATGTCGCCGGCACAGATGGGCAAGCAGGAAGCGCTGGCGCAGTTCACCATCGACCTCACCGCGCAGGCGCGCGACGGCAAGATGGACCCGATCGTCGGTCGCGACGACGAGATCCGCCAGCTGGTCGACATCCTCATGCGCCGTCGCCAGAACAACCCGATGCTGGTCGGCGAAGCCGGCGTGGGCAAGACCGCGGTGATCGAGGGCTTTGCCATGCGCATCGCCATCGGCGACGTGCCGCCGCCGCTGAAGGACGTGCAACTGCGCGTGCTCGACGTGGGTCTGCTGCAGGCCGGCGCCAGCATGAAGGGCGAGTTCGAGAACCGCCTGAAGCAGGTGATCGAGGAGGTGCAGTCGTCCACCAAGCCGATCATCCTGTTCATCGACGAGGCGCACACCCTGGTCGGCGCCGGCGGCGCGGCCGGCACCGGCGACGCGGCGAACCTGCTCAAGCCCGCACTGGCGCGCGGCAACCTGCGCACGATCGGCGCCACCACCTGGGCGGAGTACAAGAAGCACATCGAGAAAGACCCCGCGCTGACCCGCCGCTTCCAGACCGTGCAGATCGACGAGCCCAGCGAGGAGAAGGCGATCCTGATGATGCGCGGCGTCGCCAGCGTGATGGAGAAGCACCACAAGGTGCAGATCCTCGACGAGGCGCTGGAGGCGGCAGTGAAGTTGTCGCACCGCTACATTCCCGCGCGCCAGTTGCCGGACAAGTCGGTCAGCCTGCTCGATACCGCCTGCGCCCGCGTGGCGATCAGCCAGCACGCCGTGCCGGCCGAGGTGGACGACACCCGCAAGCGCATCCAGGCGCTGGAGACCGAGCTGGGCATCATCGCGCGCGAAAAGAACGTCGGCGTGAACGTCACTGCCCGCGAAGACGCCGCCAACGAGAAGCTGGCCACGCAGAAGGCACGACTGGAAACGCTGGAGGCGAACTGGATCAAGGAGAAGGATCTGGTCGAGAAGATCCTCGACATCCGCTCGAAGTTGCGCGGTTCTTCGGCGCCGGTAGAAGGCACCGGCAGTGCGCTGGAAGAGTCGGCCAACCAGGTTGCCGAAGCAAAGGAGGCATCGGCGGGAGAGGCTGCCCTTGCGGGGGATGATCGCGCTGCTGCATTGAAGGAACTGCAGGAGTTGCAGGGCCAGCTGGCCGAGCTACAGGGCGAGCATCCGCTGATCCTGGCCTCGGTCGACCAGCAGGCGGTGGGTTCGGTGGTCTCGGACTGGACCGGCATCCCGGTCGGTCGCATGGTCAAGAGCGAAGTCGAGACCGTGATGAACCTGGCCAAGCTGATGGGCCAGCGCGTCATCGGCCAGGACCACGCAATGGAGATGATCGCCAAGCGCATCCAGACCTCGCGTGCCGGCCTGGTCGACCCGAACAAGCCGATCGGCGTGTTCATGCTCGCCGGCACCTCCGGCGTGGGCAAGACCGAAACCGCGCTCGCGCTGGCCGAGGCGCTGTACGGCGGCGAGCAGAACATCATCACCATCAACATGAGCGAGTTCCAGGAGGCGCACACCGTCTCCACGCTCAAGGGCGCGCCTCCGGGCTATGTCGGTTATGGCGAGGGTGGCGTGCTTACCGAAGCGGTGCGTCGAAAGCCGTATTCGGTAGTGTTGCTGGACGAGGTGGAAAAGGCCCATCCGGACGTCCATGAAATCTTCTTCCAAGTGTTCGACAAGGGCGTGATGGAAGACGGCGAGGGCCGCCAGATCGACTTCAAGAACACCCTGATCCTGCTCACCACCAACGCCGGCACCGACATGATCGCCGGCTTGTGCAAGGACCCGGAGCTGATGCCCGATCACGAGGGCATGGCCAAGGCACTGCGCGAGCCGCTGCTGAAGATCTTCCCGCCAGCGCTGCTGGGCCGCCTGGTGACGATCCCGTACTACCCGCTGAGCCCGGAGATGCTGGGCAAGATCGTCAAGCTGCAGATCAACCGCATCAAGAAGCGCGTCGAGGCCCGCTACAAGATCCCGTTCGAGTACAGCGAGGACGTGGTGAAGCTGGTGGTCGAGCGCTGCACCGAGACCGAGTCGGGCGGCCGCATGATCGATGCGATCTTGACCAACTCCATGTTGCCGGATATCTCGCGGGCGTTTCTCACCAGGATGATTGCGGGCGAGGAAGTGGCGAAAGTGCAGGTCGGTGTGACGGATGGGGAGTTCTCTTACGGGTTTGGGTAAAAGTGCCCGACTGGCCAGAACTCATCTCGCTCGCACTGATCGAACATCTGCATGGGACCGACCTGCGCCCCACCTCTCGACTTGCGGAAGGCAGCCAATGTTTAGAGGGATTCAGCCATCATGAATTACTACACGATTCTCAATTTCGAAGACAGCAGTCCGCAAGTGACGACTGGCAAGGTGAAAGGGGGGCGAGATCCTTCCAAGTTTGGTGCAGGTGCGGCTGCCGCGGGCACGGCGCAGGTCTATGCCAAGCGAGAGGTTACAAAAGGGCGAGCAAGGATGGTCTTCTATCCATGCCAGGAACTCATTGCAAGGGACGCGGCTGGCACCTTATCCAAGGATGACGTCAAGGACATCCGCAAGCATATCGAGAAGTCGCGGACGGTCGTTTTCGTGTTGCACGGCAAGCCGGATGACACCGATGAAGGGTTTTCCACAAGCGGGGGTTCTGTCTGTACGTTCAAGCAACTCGGGCGCCTGGCCAAGCTTCTCATGCCAATACGAGACGAGAAATACAGAATCAGCCTCGTGATGTGCTACGGCGCGCGTTGTAGGAACGTCCGTCTGAATCATGAAGGCATGATTCCCTCCGGCGAGTTGGCCAGCAGCTTTGCTTACAAGTTCTTCCGCGAATTGTGTGGCGCAAGAAACATTCGGATGGTGGCTTGGACCGGGGCGGTTTCCAACGATGGCGACCTCAAGCACACATGCGAAAACGAGGATCAAGTGCTGTACGTCGACAAGAAGCAGGAGGTGGCAGCGTTGCAGAACAGCCCGCAAAAGCAGCAGATTGAGATTGAAAAGGCGGAGCTGCTCCAGAGACTGAAAATGAGCAACGCGGACTTTGGAAACAACGTAATGATGAAGTTTGCAAACAATCCTAATGCCGCTCCCACCAACGAGGTGGAGCGTTTTGCGCTTCGTTATATTCCATATTCACCGGTACGCGCGCAGTGGATGATGAATCTGTTTCCCGACAGAAATCAGACCTCCAATTATGGAAAGCTCATTTACGACTTCAGCGGGTCTCAACTAGTCATCACGAATCGGTATGGGGCTACGGGTGGCGTGGCGGTGAATACGGAGCTCTATCGTGGAGGGTTGATCTAGTTTGGTTCTGTGGTCAGTAACGGGATCAGGTTCGCCTTGTTGAATAAGCAATCGCGGGGCCGGGTTCACGCTTTTTTTGATGCCGGTGGCATCTCCGCCTGTTCGATGGGCACGGAGAAGCACGGGGCGCCACGAGTCATGAGACATTACTTGAGGGGACAGCGATCATGCCTTCCACACCTTTGAGCCGCGCCGAATTCATCGCCATGGGCGAGCTCGCCAAGGCGCGTCGCCAGCTCGTCGTCAACATGTTCGGGGGTACCAAGCTCAAGTTCGGCAGCGCCAGCGTGCTGTCGTCGGGCAAGTCGCTGCTGTCGTCCGGCAAGAAGCTGAAGTCGGGCGTCGACAAGCTTGCCAAGGGCGGCAGCACGGCAAGCAAGGTCGCCAGCGTGCCGGGCATGAAGGAGGCGTTCGAGAACTTCATGGTGGAATGCGCCGACGTGGAGAACATCCACGACGTGATCGAGGCGATCGGCGGCGAGGTGCTGCACGAACTGGTGTCGGAGGTGACGCCCTACCTCGGCGTGGTCACCAGCACGGTGAAGCTGGCCAAGGCGGGCAAGGCGGTGGCGCAGGACGGCTACAACCTCTACAAGAGCGACGAATACAAGAATGGCTTCCGCATGGGCGACCCGAGTGCGGCGGCCGAAGCGATCCAGGCGATCATCAAGCGCGACCTGGCCCAGCACTCGGTGAAACTGGGCCAGCAGACGGTGGCGACGGGAGCGAAGATCGGCGGTCTGTTCGCCGACTTCGGCACGGCCACTACCGCGGCGATCGGCGTGGCCAACACGCTGGCCAGCCTGGGCCTCCAGCTGTTCTCGCTGGGCCTGGACATCAAGGACATGCGTGCCGGCAACAAGCGGTTGGCGGCGCCCAACACGCTGGATCTCACGGTGTTCGGCGAGTGCCCGATCCTCGGCTGCTACCTGCTCACCTGCGCCGACACCTCGGCGGTCGCCAACATGTTCGTCGCCGACATCGGCCTGCCGGGCTGGATGGACAAGGTCGAGCTGATGAAGAAGAAGCAGATGGACCCGCTGCTGAAGATCGCCAACAAGAACATCATGGGTTCCCGCCTGCAGCTGGAGGGGCTGAGCAGCAACAAGGGGACGCATGCGAAGAAGGGTTTCTTCGCAGGCATCAAGAGCAAGGCGATGAAGCAGATCGGGTTGAGCTGACTGCCGGCGCGGGCACGGCGGTTGCGAGGGGCGCGCGCGGTACCCGTTTGTATCACGCCGGACGATAGCGCCGGCGTGTGTGGCGCCGCGTCCGTGGTGCATTGCTCATCGGTCGGGACAGCCATTTTGCCCATGGGGAATGCCGCGTTCCCTGACGTGCCGTATTGCGATTGATTCTTGTTTACTGTCTAATGATGCGACCGGATCATTTGCCCGGCACCGCGCCGGTTCCGTCTTTCGCGCCCACGCAAGTTGCCGCGGGAAGGGCTGGCGCGCGGAACACGGATCGCCATGAATCAACCCACCTCTTCCGTCGGTAACGCACAGCTGCAGCGCGGTACCTTCTGCACGCGCCAGTTGTACCCGTGGCACTGGATCATTTCGGCGCTGGATCTGTTCGGCCTGTTGCGCTTTCGGCGCCATGCCGCGCCACGCCGGCCGGTCGCCGTGACGGACATGGCGGCCTCAGAGTCGCCCGCCACGCGCGATGCGGGCGACATCCGCGGCATCGAGGCTCGGCCCGCCGACGCGATGTTGCGCGTGGTGTACGCCAGCCAGACCGGTTTCGCCGAACAACTGGCGCGGCAGACCGCGCAGAGCCTGCAACTGGCCGGTCTGCCCACTCGCATGATCGGCATCGGCGATCTGGCGCTGGACGACCTGCGCCAGGCCGGCCGCGTGCTGTTCGTGGTCAGCACCACCGGCGATGGCGAGCCACCGGACATGGCACAGATGTTCAGCCGAAAGCTGATGCAACAGCCTGCGTCGCTGGCCGGCCTGCATTACGGCCTGCTGGCCCTGGGCGACAGCGACTACGAGGACTTCTGCGGTTTCGGCCGCCAGCTCCAGCGCTGGCTGCAGGCCAGCGGCGCGCAGGCGCTGTTCGATCCGGTGGAGGTGGACAGCGAGGACGACGCCAGCCTGCGCCACTGGCAGCATCACCTGGCCATGCTCGGCGGCGCGCCTGATCTGCCGGACTGGCAGGCGCCGAAATACCAGCGCTGGCAACTGGTCGAGCGCCGCCTGCTCAATCCGGGCAGCGTGGGTGAACCCTGCTTCCATCTGGCGATGAAGCCGCTGGAAGGTCGTGCCGATTGGCAGGCCGGCGACCTGGCCGAGATCGGTCCTTGCCATGCCGCCGAAGCGGTGGCGGCATGGCTGGCGGCGCGGGGGCTGGATGGCCGCGTCGTGGTGCCGTTCGGGCACCGGGAGCGGCTGCCATTGGCGACCTTGCTGGCGCGCTGTCGCCTGCCCGAGCCGGGCGAGGTCGACGGCCTGGACGAGGAAGGCGTCGCCGCGATATTGCAACAGCTGCCGCATCGCGCGTACTCGATCGCCTCGCTGCCGCGGGACGGCACGCTGCAGTTGGTCGTGCGCCGGATGCGTGCGCGTGGCGGCTATCCCGGGTTGGGCTCGGGCTGGCTTACCGAGCACGCGCCGATCGGCGCGGAGATCGCGCTGCGCGTGCGCAGCAACGTCAACTTCCATGCGCCTCGCGATGCGCGCCCGTTGGTGCTGATCGGCAATGGCACGGGCCTGGCCGCCTTGCGCGCCCTGCTCAAGCAGCGCATCGCCGTCGGCCGGACGCGCAACTGGCTGCTGTTCGGCGAGCGTCATCGTGCGCACGACTTCCTCCACCGGGAAGACATCGAGCGCTGGATCGGCGAAGGCGCCATCGAGCGCGCCGATTTTGCCTGGTCGCGCGACCAGGGCGAGCGCATCCATGTGCAGCAGCGTCTGCGCGAAGCCGGCGACGAGCTGCGGCGCTGGGTCGACGAGGGGGCGGCGATCTACGTCTGCGGCAGCCTCGACGGGCTGGCCCCCGGCGTCGATGCGGCGTTGTGCGACGTGCTGGGGGCGGGACAGGTCGCGCAGTTGCGTGAGCAGGGGCGTTATCGCCGCGACGTCTACTGACGTCCGCTCAGGCGTAGGCGCGGTGGCGTTCGCGATGCGGCGGGTAGTAGGCGAACACGTGGCTGTTGCTGCCGTAGAAGTCGATGTTCTCGATGTGTTCGCCGCCGAGCCGCTCGGCCAGCCGGTCGGAGGCCTCGTTGCCGATGCGCACCAGGCTGATCACGCGCGGCGCGCGCAACTGGGTCCAGGCGAAATCCAGCGTCGCATTGCCCGCCTCGGTGGCATAGCCCTGGTGGCGATGCGTCGGCTTGAGCATCCAGCCAAGCTCCAGGTCCGGCCAGCCGTCCGGATACATCAGGCCGGCGCGGCCGACGAACTCGCCGGTCTCCTTCAGCTCCAGCGCCCACATGCCGAAACCCCGCAACTGCCAGTGGCCCAACAGCATCGCCAGCGAGCGCCAGGCGTTGGTGCGGTCCAGCGGTTGGCCGTCGCCCACCCAGCGGGTGCTGTCCGGATCGGCCAGCATCGCGGCGTAGTCGTTGAAGTGTCGTTCGCTCAACGCGGTCAGGCGCAACCGCGGCGTCTCAAGGGTAGGAATCTCAACCATCACCATCAACCATCACGACCCGGATCGAGCGGGAGCCAGCAGTTCGGCCAGGGCGCGGGTACTGCTGACGAGGCTCTCTTGCCAGGACAACCCCGTTATTGTCTCACCCGTGGCCGCATCGACAAAGTCCTCGGCCTGGCCGGGAGGCAGCAGGTGGCGATAATCCACGGTGATTTCGCTGCCGGCGGGCAGGTCCGCCAGGGCGAACACGAAACCCAGGTGCCACAGTCCGTTCGGCGTGAAGCTGTGGTTGATGAAGCACTCGTCGGGCCATTCCGGCGACAGCGTGTAGCGGTCCTCGAACCAGCGTGCGCTGGCGTGCCACAAGCTGCGCAGCGCGTCGGAGGCCTCGATGTCGGCCTGCCGGTAGGTCTGTTCGATGCCGTCAGGTGCTGTAAGGATGCGGCCCGCGGCCACCGACTCGTCGAGGAACAGACCCTTGCCGGCACCGGCGATGGCGGAGGCGGCAATGTGGTAACGCGGGAGGATCATGTCGGCGTGGCGGCGGATGCGGCGCGCGAGTGTAGCGCAAGCGGTGCAGGGCGCGCACCGCTTGCGCCCGTCGCCGCCGGGATTACTCGCTGGCGGCCGCCTTGCCGCGTCGCGGCTTGGGTACGGCGGCGGTGTCGCTGCCGGCGGCGCCGTCGTCGGCGAACAGGATCGCGCTGCGGTTGCGCTCGATCGTGGCCTTGCCGATGCCCTTGACATGTTTCAGGTCGTCGGCCTTCTTGAACGGGCCGTGCGCCTCGCGCCAGGCCACGATGGCCTCGGCGCGGGTCGCGCCGATCCCGTCGAGCGATTTGGCGATGACCTTGGCATCGGCCTTGTTGATGTTGACCGGCGTGGCGGCGAACAGCAGCCCCGGGGCGGCGAGGCCCAGCGCGAGGGTGATGGCGGCGAGCTTGTGGAACATGGTCTTTCCTCCGTGAAATGGCGGGTTGGCGGGTGGATCGCGGCGGTCGACGCCGCGCCCTCACCATGCGCGCCACCGCATGGCCGCGCAGCCGGACCCCGGGTTGCCCCGACGTGCGGCTTGCGCCCCCGCTCGTGTGGGCGACGGCCGCCCGCGACGTCGGTGCCGCTGCGGGTGCGCTGCTACAATGAGCGATTGTTCGCCACGTTGGAGTTGCCCATGGATACCAGCCGCCTGTCCCGTTTCGTCAGCGATTTGTGGGATGCGGAGATCGTGCCGCAACTGGTCGAATACATCCGCATTCCCAACAAGTCGCCGATGTTCGACAAGGACTGGGTGGCGCACGGCTACATGGATGCGGCCGTGAAGCTGATGGAAACCTGGGCGCGCTCCAAGCTCAGCCAGTTGCCGGGTGCCTCGCTGGAAGTGGTGCGGCTGGAAGGGCGCACGCCGCTCATCTACATCGAAGTTCCCGGCCAGGGCGACGACACCGTCATGCTGTACGGCCACCTGGACAAGCAGCCGGAGATGACCGGCTGGGCTGATGGTCTCGGTCCGTGGACGCCGGTGCTCAAGGGCGACAAGCTGTACGGCCGTGGCGGCGCCGACGACGGCTATGCGATTTTCGGCTCGCTGGCCGCGCTGCTGGCGCTGCATGAGCAGGGCATCCCGCATGCGCGCTGCGTGGTGATGATCGAGGCCTGCGAGGAATCGGGCAGCTACGACCTGCCGTTTTACGTCGATCACCTCGCCGAGCGCATCGGCAGCCCGTCGCTGGTGGTGTGCCTGGATTCGGGCTGCGGCAACTACGACCAGCTGTGGCTGACCACGTCCCTGCGCGGCATGACCGGCGGCAACCTCACCGTGCAGGTGCTGGAAGAGGGCGTGCATTCGGGCGATGCGTCCGGCGTGGTGCCGTCGAGCTTCCGCATCCTGCGCGAGCTGCTGTCGCGGCTGGAGGACCCGGCCACCGGCACGATCAAGCCGAAGGAGCTGTACGTCGACATTCCGCAGCAACGCATCGACCAGGCCAAACTGTCGGCCGAGGTGCTGGGCGAGGACATCTACAGCAAGTTCCCGTGGGCCGAGGGCATGCAGCCGGTCACCAAGAACCTTGCCGAGCTGGTGCTCAACCGCACCTGGCGCCCGCAGCTGGCGGTGACCGGCATCGGCGGCATTCCGCCGCTGGAAAGCGCCGGCAACGTGCTGCGCCCGTTCACCGCGGTGAAGCTGAGCCTGCGCGTGCCGCCCACGCTCAACGGCGCCAAGGCCGGCGAGTTCGTCAAGCAGTTGCTGGAGAAGGACCCGCCGTACGGCGCCAAGGTCACGTTCACCCTGGAAAAGGACGGCTCGGGCTGGAACGCGCCCGCACTGTCGCCGTGGCTGGAGCAGGCGGTCAGCGATGCCTCGCAGCACTACTTCGGCGCGCCGGCCACCTACATGGGCGAAGGCGGCAGCATCCCGTTCATGGGCATGCTGGGCGAGAAATTCCCCAAGGCGCAGTTCCTGATCACCGGCGTGCTCGGTCCGCATTCCAACGCGCACGGCCCGAACGAGTTCCTGCACATCCCCACCGGCAAGAAGGTCAGCATGGTGGTGGCCGAGGTGGTGGCGAAGCACTTCGCGCAAGGCTGAGGGCGAGGAGTGAGTAGTGAGTAGTGAGGAGTGAGAGATAGCCGCATCGCACGCGTCCGCTCATCTCTCACTCCTCATTTCTCACTCCTTTTTCTCCCGCGGAGTCCGCAAGATGACCACCCATTCCCACCTCGCCGCCAACTGGTCCGATATCCGGCGCCGGGTGGACGAGGCCTGCCGGGCCGCCGGCCGCGACCCGGCCGAGGTATCCATCCTGCCGGTCAGCAAGACCTTCGGTCCGGAGCTGATCCGCGAGGGCGTGGCGCTGGGCATGCGCCGCTTCGGCGAGAACAAGGTGCAGGAGATCCGCGAGAAGGCACCGCTGCTGGTCGACTGCGGCATCGCCTGGGTGATGATCGGCCACCTGCAGACCAACAAGGCAAAAGACGTGGCGCGGCTGGCCAGCGAAGTGCAGTCGCTGGATCGCCCGGAACTGGCCGAGGCGCTGGATCGCCGCCTGCAGCACGAGGGTCGGGCGATCGACGTGCTGGTGCAGGTGAAGACCTCCACCGAGCCCAGCAAATACGGACTGCCGCCTGAACAGCTGCCCGGCTTCCTCGACACCCTGCGCGGCTACGCCACCTTGCGCGTACGCGGCCTGATGACCCTGGCGATCCACTCCACCGATCCGGTCGAGGTGCGCGGCTGCTTTCGTCGGTTGCGCGAGCTGCGCGACCAAGCGGTTTTGCAAGGGCATGATTTGCCGAAACTTTCCATGGGCATGAGCGGTGATTTTCCGCTCGCCATCGCCGAGGGAGCGACCGAGGTGCGGATCGGCACCGCGATCTTCGGCCGGCGACCCTATCCGGACTCGCACTACTGGCCCGAGTCGTCAGATGGCAAGTAAATCCTTTTATTATCAGTAACTTGTGTAAAATGTGCGGTGCGTCCCGAAATACCGAAACGGCAGGGTTCACTTAACCTCAATCCAACATACGAGGGGCCCTGGCTTGGTATTTTCACGGCTCAGTCACGTCGTTGCCGCTTTGCGGTGATGGCCAACTCCGTGAATATCCGGGATTTTCCTGCATGCCAACCCAGCGATTGATCGTGCTTGCTGCGCTTGTGCCTGCGCTGCTGTTTTCCGGAACCCTTCGCGCCGCCAATCTCGACACTGCCTTCAGCGCATCGGCTTCCGTTAGCGTGGCCGCGCCGCTGCTGCAGCCGCTCCCCAGCTTCAGCCCGGCCGTTCGCCTGAGCCAGTCGGTACTGCCCGACAACGCCAGCGACCTGCTGCCCCAGGCGGCGGACACGCAGGCGGCTGCGGCCGAGCCGGCGATCACGACTGCCCGGACTCCGGAAGCCCGCGTCGCCACGCAGAACATCACCGACCTGCGCAAGGCATTGCTGGCCGCGGCGATGGGTCTGCGCGACATCCGCTACGTGCGCGGCGGCCGCAATCCGGCCACCGGTTTCGATTGCAGCGGCTTCGTGCGCTACGTGTTCTCGCACGCGATCGGCCTGCAGTTGCCGAGCACCTCCGCCAGCCAGTTCCTGGCCGGGGTCAAGATCAATCGCGCCGACATCAAGCCGGGCGACCTGGTGTTCTTCCGCACCCATGGCCGTCACCGCATCTCGCATGTGGGCATCTACATTTCCGGCGGACGTTTCATCCATTCGCCGAGCGCCGGCAAGTCGGTGGAAATCTCCAGCCTGGACGACGGTTACTGGGCCAAGCGTTTCGCCGGTGCCAAGCGGCCGGAGGCGATGGCGCTGGCTGCCAACAACAAGGGTTGAGTACCTGCACAGGTGCGTTCTGCAGCCGCCGCAAGGCGGCTTTTTTATGGCCGGCGCCATGGGCCGATCGGACCCCCGCGACATCGCCTGCATGGCGGCCGGGCGCGCGCGCCGTTACGCTTGGGGTCGAGCCCCTTTCCCCGGAACCGCCTGATGCCTCTTGATCTGCCGCCGGTCACGCGCAACCTGCTGATCGCCAACATCGTCGTCTACCTGCTGCAACAGTTCTTCGGCGAGGTCTTCCTGCAGTATTTCGCGCTGTGGCCGTGGGGGGCCGACCAGGTGTTCCAGACCACGCAGGGCCTGGCCTCGATCGGCTTTCGCCCGTGGCAGCTGGTGACCTACGCCTTCATGCACGGCGGCCTGACCCACATCGCGTTCAACATGTTCGCGCTGTTCATGTTCGGCGGCACCATCGAGCGCACCTTCGGCGCGCGCAATTTCATCATCTACTACTTTGTCTGTGCAGTCGTGGCGGCGGTGGCCCAGCTGATCGTGGTGCACTGGTTCACCCATGGCTTCTATCCCACGCTGGGCGCGTCTGGCGCGATTTTCGGCCTGTTGCTGGCCTTCGGCATGCTGTACCCGCACGAGAAGATGATGCTGATCTTCCTGCCGGTGCCGATCCCCGCATGGATCTTCGTGATCGGCTATGCGGCGGTGGAGCTGGTGCTGGGCGTGACCGGCACCCAGGCCGGCGTGGCCCATTTCGCCCATCTCGGCGGCATGGTCGGCGGCATCGTGCTGATCCAGTACTGGCGTGGCAAGCTGCCGATCAAGCCGCAGCGGCGGCTGATGCTGTAGATCCGGGAATCGGGGATCGCAAAGGCGGACGCGCCGGGCTGGCGGTGCCCGCCCGGCGTCGCAGGCGGGTCAGCGCAGGGCGAGGAAGTCGGCGCTGACGACGAAACGCACGGCGTCCAGTCGCAGCCGCGCTTGCGGCAGTGCACCGAGCAGGGCGTGGCGCTCGTCGGTGACGGCGGCGATTTCGGTGTCGCTGATCGATGGGTTCACTGTACGCAGGGCCAGCAGCCGCGAGAGTTCGTTGTCCAGCGATTCGGTGGCGGCGGCCACGGCGTCGTCGATGTGTGCTTGCGCGCGCGTACTGGCCAGCGCTTCGGCGCGTTCCAGCATCGGCGGCACCAGCTTGCCGAGGAACTTGCGGTAGCGTGCCACCTCGATGTGGCGGTCGTTGGCCTTGCGCAGCGCCGTGTCGCTGGGCGTGAAGTCGGCGCGTTCGACCAGGCGGGTGTCCACGGTCACCACCAGCGGCGAGGGCGGCAGGAAACGCTCGGCGTCGAGCCGGCGATCGGCCACGCATTCGAGCACGTAAACCGCCTGCAGCAGTGCGGTCCGCGGAGCCAGCACGTCGTCGACCATGAAGGCGGCATTGCCCTGTTCGCCGGACAGCGCCAGATCCAGCGCGCCGGCTACCAGCGGGAGGTCCAGCCGCAGCAGCGGCAGCTCCTCGCGCGACAGCGCCACCTCGCGCGAGAACGTGACCGACTGCGGGCCCTCGGCGAAGCCGGGCAGGGCGTCGGTGGACAGGTATTGCGGGTCGAGCAGCAGCACTTGCGCGCCGAGCTCCTCGGCGTGGATGCCGAATGCCTCCAGCAGGCGCTGCACGAAGGCGTCGCGGCCCGGATCATGATCGTCGCGGCGGAAGGCCTGCTGCAATTCGTCGGCGTGCGGGTCGCGGCTGGAAGCGAGTTCCAGCAGGTGGTCGCGGCCGCCGCGGATGAGTGCCGCCATCTGCTCGTGGCTGGCGCGGGTTTCGGCGAGCAGGGCGTCGAGTTCCTGATCGCGGTTGTCGTCGCCGCGGGCGTGCTCGTCCGCCAGGCGGGTCAGCGGCTCGCCGTAGCGGCGCAGCAGTTCGCGGCCGTCGGCCGGGCTGAGGCGGAACGCGTCGACGCCTTCGTCGTACCAGCGCGCCAGCACGTGCTGGGCGCTGTCGGCCACGGCGAGGATGTGGATGGCGATGTCGTGCTTCTGGCCGATGCGGTCGAGCCGACCGATGCGCTGTTCGAGCAGGTCCGGATCCAGCGGCAGATCCCACAGCACCAGCCGGTGCGCAAACTGGAAGTTGCGGCCTTCCGAACCGATCTCCGAGCACAGCAGCAAACGCGCGCCGTCGGGCTGGGCGAAATAGGCGGCGTTGCGGTCGCGCTGCACGATGCTGAGACCTTCGTGGAAACGCGCCACGCCGACGCCGCTCTTCGTGCGCAGCGCTTCTTCCAGCGCCAGCACCTTGGCCTGGCTGCGGCAGATCAGCAGGAACTTGTCCTGCGGATGTTTCTCCAGCAGGGCGATCAGGGTATCGATGCGCGGGTCGGTGGCGTAGTCGACCTCGATCAGCGCCGGCGGCTGCTGGATGTCGGCGTGGAACTCGGCCAGCAGCGCCTGCCGTGTGCTGTCGTCGACCGTGTCGGCGTCCAGCAGGTGCCATTCGGGCAGGCGTTTGGGAAAGCCGCCGACGCCGGCGCGGTTGTTGCGGAACATCACGCGACCGGTGCCATGGCGGTCGATCAGCGCGGCCAGCAGTTCGCGCGCATGGGCCGGCCTGGTGGAATCGGCCAGCAGTGCGGTGAGCGTCGCATCGCCGTGGAAGGCCTCGGTGAGCGCGGCGTGCTGGCCGGCATCCAACGGCTGGCCGTCGAGCAGGCGGTCGGCGATCTTCGATAGCGCCTGATAGGTGTCGGCCTCGGCCAGATAGCCGTCCAGATCGTGATAGCGCTGCGGATCGAGCAGGCGCAGGCGGGCGAAGTGGCCGCTGCGTCCGAGCTGTTCCGGGGTGGCGGTGAGAAGGATGACGCCGGGGATCGCCGCGGCCAGTTGCTCCACCATCGTGTAGCGCGGACTGGCGGCTTCCGGCGACCAGGCCAGGTGATGCGCTTCGTCCACCACCAGCAGGTCCCACGGCGCGTCCAGCAGTTGCTGCGTGTATTTCGGCGAGCTTTCCAGGAAGCCGAAGTCGGCGATCACCAGTTGCTCGTCCTCGAACGGGTTGCCGGCGTCGCCGGATTGCTCCAGGGCCTCGCAGCGTTCCTCGTCGTAGATCGCGAAGCTGAGGTTGAAGCGGCGCAGCATCTCGACGAACCACTGGTAGACCAGCGTGTCGGGCAACAGCAGCAGCACGCGCGAGGCGCGGCCGGTGGCGAGCTGGCGCGCGACGATCATGCCCGCCTCGATGGTCTTGCCCAGTCCCACTTCGTCGGCCAGCAGCACGCGCGGCGGGCGGCGCGCCGAGGCGATGCCGGCCACGCGCAGTTGGTGCGGCACCAGTCCGATGCGCGCGGCACCCAGACCCCACATCGGCGAACGGCGCGCCTCGGCGCGCCGCTTCAGACCCTCCAGGCGCAGCTCGAACTGCGCCACGCTGTCGGTGCGCCCACCGATCAGGCGGTCGTCGGCCTGGCTCACGCTCTGTTCGTCGTCGAGCTGGCCTTCGTGCAGTTCGCGGCCTTCGCCGCGGTAGATCAGCAGCTCGTCCTTGATCTCGACGCGCTCGACCAGGAACGCGATGCCCTTGCCGGCGACGCGCTGGCCGGCGCGGAACTCGGCGCGCAGCAGCGGCGCCGAGTCGATCGCGTAAGGGCGCAGCACGCCGGCCTTGGCGAACAGCACCTGCACGCCGCGTCCTTCGACGCGCAGCACGGTGCCGAGGCCAAGCTCGGGTTCGGCGGAGGAGATCCAGCGTTGACCGGGTACGAACATCGTGCAGCCATCGGCGTCGGGGGTCGACGATTATCCGCCGTGCGCCGCGCCGAGGGAACCGCTGCGACGATCAGGTGACGGACCACTGCCGCAGCAGGTTGTGGTAGACGCCGGTGAGTTGCAGCACGGCAGCGTGGTCGGCGCCGGTGCGGGTCAATGCCTGGATCGAGGTGTCCAGCTCGAACAGCAGCCGGCGCTGGCTGTCGTCACGCACCAGGCTTTGCACCCAGAAGAACGAGGCCACCCGCGCGCCGCGAGTCACCGGGGCCACCCGGTGCAGGCTGCTGGACGGGTAGACGATCAGGTCGCCGGCCGGCAGTTTCACCTCGTGCTCGCCGTAGGTGTCGCTGACGATCAGTTCGCCGCCCTCGTACTCGTCCGGTTCGCCGAGGAACAGCGTGCACGAGACGTCGCTGCGCATTTGCCCGCCGCCATCGGGGAGGGCCATCACCGCGCCGTCGACGTGGAAGCCGTACTGGCCGCCATCGGCATAGCGGTTGAAGCGTGGCGGCAGGATGCGCAGCGGCAGCGTGGCGGCGTGGAACAGCGGTTGCGCGGCCAGCGCCGCCAGCACCGTTTCGCCCAGTTGCCGACGCAGCGGCGAGGCGTCAGGCAGTTGCTGGTTGTGCTTGACCCGCGCGCCCTGCGCACCCACCGTTTCGCGGCCGTCGACCCACGGCGCCGCGTCGAGCGACTCGCGCATCCGCCTGATCTGTTCGGCGCTCAGTACACCGGGAATGTGCAGCAGCATGGGTCACCCGCGGGAAGTGGTGGCGTGGGTCGGCGGGTCAAAAGCGCAACTGCGCGGTGAGCATCGCCGAGCGCGGCATAGCCGGCGTGTAGCGGTAGCCGCTCTTGTTGATCGCCGCGATGTAGTGCTTGTCGAAGACATTGTAGACATTGAGCTGCAGGTCGAGGTGCGTGTTCACCTCGAAGCTGGCCATCGCGTCGAATACCCAGTAGCCGCGGGTGAAGGCCGGCGTGCCGACCGCGCCGTCGCTGCCGCGCTTCATCCCGCCGGCATGGCGTGCGCCGCCGCCGAGGGTGAGGTTGAACGGCAGCCGGTATGTGGTCCACGCGGTGAACGCGCTGGTCGGCGTGTACGGCAGGTCGGCGGAGCCGTCGCTGGTCACCGCGCTGCCGCGGATGACCTTGGCGTCCATGCGGGTATAGCCGGTGCTCACCGCCCAGCGGTCGGTGATCCTGCCGACCGCGCCGATCTCCACGCCTTGCACGCGCTTCCTGCCGACCTGGTAGTACAGGCCATCGGTCGGGTCCTGCACCAGGTCGTTGCTGACCGTGGTGCGGTACAGCGCACCGGTCAGCAGCAGCCTGTCGCCCAGCACGCTCCACTTCGTGCCCAGCTCGACGGTGCGCGCGCGCTGGGGGTCGAGGTCGGGATTGTCGGCACTGTTCGACGCGTTGCTGAGGGTGAGCGTGTTGCCGCCCGGTGGCTCCTGCGACATGGCGAAGTTGGCGTAGATGCTGCCGGCGGCGACGGGCTTGAACAGCACGCCGAGTTTGTAATTGGGCAGGTTGCCGGAGAGGCGCGCGTCCACGCTGGGCAGCACCGTGCCGGCCGGGTGACTGCCGCAGGCCGGGCCGCGCCGGCCGCCGCAGACGTCGGTGCTGACGAACCGCGTGCGGTAATGGTCCAGCCGCGCGCCGGCGTTGAGTTGCCAGCGCTCGCCGAATTTGAGCGTGTCGAACAGGTAGGCCGCGACGGTATCGGTCTTGCCGTTGCCGTGGGCGCCGTTGCGGGCGTAGGCCAGGCCGCCCTGGTCGGGGTCGGGCCGGTACAGGTTCGCCGGGGGCCAGGTGCTGCCGGAGAGCGGGGCAATGCCCTGCGTCGCGGCTTGCTCGCGGCTGAGCTCGATGCCGGCGCTGAGGTCGTGGCCGACCGCGCCGGTGTCGAAGCTGGCGGTGAGGTTGGTCTGGTTGGTGAGGATGCGGTTGGTCTGGTGCTTGAAGGTCGGGTTGCTGCGCGCCACCGTCCAGGTCGAGGGGTCATCCGGGTCCGGCGTCGACAGGTGCGCCGCGGTGGCCGTGAACGAGGTGAGCAGGTAATCCTGGCGCGTGCGGCCCCAGCGCAAGGTGTCGTGCACGGCGAGGTGATCGGAGAAATCGTGTTCGACGATCGCGGTGAACATGTCGACCTGCACGTCGTCGTGGTCCTGCCGGGTGCCGTAGAAGTTGTGCGGGTCGACCGCAGCGGCGTCGGACAGGAACGGCCGCGTCGGATCGGGACTGGCGTAGCCGGGCAGGCCGATGGTGGAGACGCCGCCATCGGGCACGTTGTCGTGCTTCACGTGCAGGTAGTCGAGATAGATCCGGGTGGCGCTGCCCATGCCGAGGCCCAGCGACGGCGCCACGCCCCAGCGGTTGTTCTGCACCCGGTCGCGCCCCGGCACGCCGCTGTCCTGGCCCATCACGTTGAGGCGGAAGGCAGCGTCTTCGCCGATCGCCTGGTTCCAGTCCGCGGTGGCACGTTGCTGGCTGGCGCTGCCGTAACCCAGCGAGCCGGAGATGGCGTTGTCCAGCTGCGGGCGCTTGCTGACCATGTTGATCGCGCCGGTCGGCGCGGTGCGGCCGTATTCGGTGCCGTCCGGGCCCTTGGTGACTTCGATCTGCTCGATGTTGAACACGTCGCGCGAGACCGAGCCGAGGTCACGCACGCCGTCGACGAAGATGCTGCCTGAGCTGTCGAAGCCGCGCATGTACATCGTGTCGCCGGTGCTGGTGGCGCCGTTTTCGCCGGCGTAGAAGGTGCCCACGCCGGGGCTGTTGCGCAACGCCTCGGAAAGCGTGGTGGCGCCTTGCTGCTGGATCAGGTCGCGGCCGATGACGCTGATGGTCTGCGTGGTGTCCAGCAGCGGCTGGGTGAACTTGTGCGATGAGAGCTCGTCGATGCGGTAGTCGACGCCGGCGCTGCCTCGCACCTGCACGCGCGGCAGGTTGCGCGCCTGCGCGACCAGCGGGGCGTCCGCGGCAGCCGCGTCGGCGGGCGTGGCGGCATGCGCGGGGGCGAGGGCCAGGCTGCCGAGGAGGGCGGTGGTCAGCAACCCGGGCGCCATCGCGGGGAGGGCGCGGCGGGTGGGGTGTTTCCTGCTCTTGATCGGGCTCATGCGGGGTCCTGTGCGTCGTGTGGAATCAGGCCGGTCCCCGTCCCGCACGCGCGACAGCCATCGCCGTCGATCGAATGGAGTGACGGCGGTGGCCGTGAAGGCGCACACGATATTGCCAATGAGAATGATTTGCAATAACTCACCGAGGCAACAAGGCCCATTCGCCAACGACAGGCATCACACAGCAAGAGGCCCCGCAGCAGCGTGCGGGGCCTCGTGTTTCCTGCTTGTCGATGTTCGGCTGCGGCGGCGAGGCGTTGCGCCTGCCGCCGCGGCGGCGGTTACCAGATCTTCACCTGCTTGTCGGCCGGGCGAACCATCGCGTCGCCGGTCTTGCACTGGAACGCCTGGGCGAACGCCGGCATGTTGGACGGCGCGCCGATCGCGCGGAACTTCATCGGCGAGTGCGGATCGGCGTTGAGGTAGACCATCTGCGCCTTGTCGCGGATGCTGCCACGCCACACGCGCGCCCAGTTGAGGAAGAAGCGCTGATCCTCGGTGTAGCCGTCGATCTTCTGCGTGGCCTCGGCCGGCTGATTCTTCAGCGCGGTCTGCAGCGCGTCGTAGGCGATGTTGAGGCCACCCAGGTCGGCGATGTTCTCGCCCAGGGTCAGCTTGCCGTTGACGTGCAGATCCGGGTGGTCGGGCAGCGGCGCGTAGTTGTCGAACTGGTCGACCAGCTTCTGCGCGCGCTCGTCGAACTGCTTCTTGTCGGCGTCCGTCCACCAGTTGTCCAGGTTGCCGCTGCCGTCGAACTGGCTGCCCTGGTCGTCGAAGCCGTGGCTGGCCTCGTGGCCGATCACCGCGCCGATGCCGCCGTAGTTGATCGCGTCGTCGCCCTTGGCATAGAAGAACGGCGGCTGCAGGATCGCGGCCGGGAAGTTGATCGTGTTGTCGGTGGGGTTGTAGTACGCGTTGACCGTCTGCGGCGTCATGAACCATTCCTGGCGGTCGGTCGGCTGGCCGATCTTGGCGATGTCGTAGTCATGGTCGAACTGCTGCGCCGCCTCCATGTTGGCGAAGTAGTTGTCCGCGGTGACCTTCAGGCCGTCCCAGCTGCGCCACTTTTCGGGGTAGCCGATCTTGGGCAGGAAGGTTTCCCACTTGGCGATCGCCTTGGCCTTGGTTTCGTCGCTCATCCAGTCGAGGTTCTGGATGCGCGCCTTCAACGCGTTGCGGATGTTGGTGACCAGTTCCTCGGCGCGCTGCTTGGCTTCCGGCGGGAAATACTTGTCCACGTACAACTGGCCCAGCGCCTGCCCCATGGCGTCGTTGACCGCGCTCAGCGAGCGCTTCCACTGCGGTTTCTGCTCGGGCTGGCCGCGCAGGGTCTTGTCGTAGAAATCGAAACGGGCGTCGACGAACGGCTCGGACAACACGTCGGCCGCGCCGGAGATCGTGTGGGCGGTCAGATAGGCCTTCCACTGGGCCAATGGCGCGCTGGCCAGCAGCTTGTCCATTTCGGCGAAGAACTTCGGCTGCGAAAGCGAGAAGCCCTTGTCGATGGTGACGCCCTGCGCCTTGAAGAAATCGTTCCAGTCGAAATGCGGAGTGACCTTGTTCGCCTCGGCCACGGTGACGAAGTGGTACTGGTTCTCCGGCTTGCGCATCTCCACCCGCGGGATGGAGTGCCTGGCCAGCTCGGTCTCGAACTTCATGGCCAGGTCGGCCTGGTTGGCCGCGTCCTTGGCCGGCGTGCCGGTGAGCTCGAACAGCTTGGCCAGGTATTTCACGTACTCGGCGCGCACGTCCTTGTACTTGGCATCGGTGTAGTAGTCCGGCGTGGGCAGGCCCAGGCCGCCCTGCACCGCATAGGCGATCTGCATGCTGGCGTTCTTGTAGTCGGCGCGCGCGCCGAAGCGGAACACCGCGCTGTCGCCCTTGGCGAAGGACTGGTTGAGCCAGGCAGGGATGTCCTTGTTCGACTTCAGCGCGTCGATATTCGCCAGGTAGGGCTTGAGCGGCTCGAAGCCGGCCTTGTTGCGCGCGTCCATGTTCATGCTGGAGCGGTACAGCCAGCCGATCTTCTGCTCGATCGAACCGGGCGTGGCGCTGTCGGCGTTCTTGTCGGCCGCGTCGACCAGCGCGTGCTGGTCGGACAGGCTCTTCTCGCGCAGCAGGTTGAACGAGCCCCACACGGTCTGGTCGGCCGGAATCGGGTTGGCGGCGATCCACTTGGCGTTGACGAACTGGTTGAAGTCGGCGCACGCCTCGGCGGCCTGGCCCAGCTCGCTGATGTCGAACACGCTGGGCGCTGCCGCCGTGGCGACGCTGCTGGATGCGGGGGCCGCGCTGGCCGCGTCGGCCGGAGTCGCCGGCGTGCTGGCAGGTTCCTGCTTGCCGCACGCGGTGAGCGCCAGCGCGGCGCTGACGGCGAGCGCGAGCGGTTTCAGAAGGGTCTTGGTCATGCGGATTGCCTCCATGGATGGTTCGCCCGCAGGCGTTGCGTGGGTGTCCGGATGGCCGGTGTTCGACGGCCGGCAAGGCCGTGGCCATGCCGATTCACGCTAGGCCAAACGTCATGGGTCAAACAGTGTCAAAGGTCAGGGGCCGGCATGCAAAAGGGCCCCGCATTCGCATGCGGGGCCCCGGTTCTCAAACGGCTGCGACGAGCCCGGTTACCAGATCTTCACCTGCTTGTCGGCCGGACGCACCATCGCGTCGCCCGGCTTGCACTGGAACGCCGCCGCGAACGCCGGCATGTTGGACGGCGCGCCGATCGCGCGCAGCGGGGCCGGGGCGTGCGGGTCGGTGTTCAGCCGCAGCAGCGCCTGCTGCTCGCGGATGTTGCCGCGCCACACGCGCGCCCAGTTGAGGAAGAAGCGCTGGTCCTGGGTGTAGCCGTCGATCTTCTGCGTGGCTTCGGCCGGGTGCTGCTTCAGCGCCACCTGCAAGGCGTCGTAGGCGACGTTGAGGCCGCCCAGGTCGGCGATGTTCTCGCCCAGGGTCAGCTTGCCGTTGACGTGCGCGTCGGGTTTGTCCTTGATCGGCGTGTAGTCGTTGAACTGCTGCACCAGCTTGGCCGTGCGGGCGTCGAACTTGGCGCGGTCGGCCTTGCTCCACCAGTTCACGTTGTTGCCGGCGCCGTCGAACTGGCTGCCTTCGTCGTCGAAGCCGTGGCTGGCTTCGTGACCGATCACCGCGCCGATGCCGCCGTAATTGATCGCGTCGTCGGCCTTGGCATCGAAGAACGGCGGCTGCAGGATCGCGGCCGGGAAGTTGATCGTGTTGTCGGTGGGGTTGTAGTACGCGTTGACCGTCTGCGGGGTCATGCCCCATTCCTTGCGGTCGGTCGGCTTGCCGATCTTGGCGATGTCGTAGTCGTAGTTGAACTTCGACGCTGCTTCGAGGTTGGCGTAGTAGTTGTCCGGCACGATGGTCAGGCCGTCCCAGCTGCGGAACTTGTCCGGGTAGCCGATCTTGGGCAGGAAGGTGTCCCACTTGGCGATCGCCTTGGCCTTGGTTTCGTCGCTCATCCAGTCGAGGTTCTGGATGCGCGCCTTCAGCGCGTTGCGGATGTTGGTGACCAGTTCCTCGGCGCGCTGCTTGGCCTCGGGGGTGAACTCCTGCTTGACGTACAGCTCGCCCAGCGCCATGCCCATCGAGCCGTTGACCGCATTCAGCACCTGCTTCCAGCGCGGCTTCTGCTCCGGCTGGCCGGAGAGGGTCTTGCCGTAGAAGGCGAAGCGGTTGTCGCGGAACGGCTTGCTCAGCGCATCGGCGGCGCCGTCGATGGTGTGGAAGCGCAGGTAGGCCTGCCACTGGCTGGCCGGCGCGCTGGCCAGCAGCTTGTCGAACTCGGCGAAGAACTTCGGCTGCGACAGCGAGAAGCCCTTGTCGATGGTCACGCCCTGGGCCTTGAAGAAGTTCTCCCAGCTGAAGTGCGGGGTGATCTTGTCCGCTTCGGCCACGCTCACGAAGTGGTACTGGTTTTCCGGGGTGCGCAGTTCGACCGGCGCCAGCGAGGCGGCGGCCAGGCTGGTCTCGAACGCCATCACTTCATCGGCCTGCTTCTTGGCGTCGGCGGCGGACACGCCGGTCAGCTCCAGCGTCTTGGCGATGTAGTCGAGGTAGGCCTTGCGCAGGTCGGCATGCTTCGGGTCGGTGTAGTAGTCCTTGGTCGGCAGGCCCAGGCCATCCTGGAAGGTGTAGCCGATCTGCGTTTCGGCGTGCTTGAAGTCGGCGCCGGCGCCGAACTGGAACACCAGCATGTCGCCCTGGGCGAAGCTCTTGTCGAGGAAGGCGGCCACGTCGTTGCCGTTCTTCAGCTGATCGATCTCGGCCAGCTTGGGCTTGATCGGGTCGAAGCCGGCCTTGTCGATGGCGGCCTCGTCCATGCCCGACTTGTACAGGTTGCCGATCTTCTGCTCGATCGAGCCGGCGGCAGCCTGGTCGGCGCCCTTGGCGGCGTTCTCGACGATCGTGTGCTGGGTGTTGAGGCTGTCCTCGGCCAGCTTGTCGAACGCGCCCCAGCGGGTGCGGTCGTTCGGGATCGGGTTGGCGGCGACCCACTTGGCATTGACGAACTGGTCGAAGTCCGTGCACGCCTCGGCCGGCGCACCCAGCTCGCTGACGTCGAAGATGCTCTTGCTGTCGACGGCCGCGGTGCTGCCGGCGGCGGCCGGTGCGGTGCTGGCGGTCGGCGCCGGTGCATCGGCCGGGGTGGTATCCTGCTTGCCGCAGGCGCTCACGGTCAGGGCCAGGCTGACCGCAAGGGCCAGGGGCTTCAGGTACTGCTTGGTCATGGATATCCCTCGATGGGTGGATCTGGACGGTTTGAGGTTGCGGACATGGCCGCGCGCAAAAGGCTCCCCGGGCGCGCGGACGCAGCCGTTCACGCTAGGCCAATCGACAGGGGCCAGACAGTGTCAAAGGTCAGGGGGTGAGGGGCTGAGGGCGTGCCGGACCGGCGCGGCCGGCAGGCTGTCCGGCGCCACCGCGCCGCCGGAAATGATGAAGGCCATGGCCTGGTCCATGGTCCAGTCGGTGGGGACGAGCTCGTCCACCGGCACCAGTTCCAGATAGCCGCCGGTGGGGTTGGGCGTGGTCGGGATGTACACCGCGGCGATCTCCCGGCCACTGCCTTCCTCGATCATCACCCGGGTCACGAAGCCCACCACCTTCATGCCGCGCCGCGGAAAGTCCACCAGCACCACGCGCTGCATGCCGCTGGGCTTGTTCTGCAGTACCGCCATCAGCTTCTTGGTGCCGCCGTAGATGGTCTGCACCAGCGGGATGCGCGCGAGCAGGTTGTCGAAGGCATTGAGGAAGCGCTGGCCGATCACCCGGTTTGCCACGAAGCCGAGCAGGTACAGCGAGCCCAGCGTGATCAGCAGGGCGGCGATGTAGGTGAGCCATTCCATCTTCAACGACTCGGCGGCACGCGGTGCCACCAGCGCCAGCGTGCCGAGCAGGGCCTCGACCATCGGCGCGCCGATCCCGGCCAGCACGCCCAGCACGAAATTGAATACCAGCCAGGTCACCCACAACGGGATGAAGGTCAGCAGGCCGGTCAGCAGATAGCGTTTGAGGCGGAGCGGGGGCATGGATCGATCCGGCGGGTCGTGTCCCGCATTGTAGGCGACCGGCGCGGCGACGGGCGTGGTGGCGGGCTTCCGGCGATTGGGTTAGCGTGCAGGCTCCGCATGGGGATGGGGGCGTCATGAAGAAGCTGCTCGGCGTGCTGTTGCTTGCCTGGTTCGTCGTCGGCGCGATCCACGCGCAGGCAGTGCCTTCATCCACCGCACCGGCGCCGGCGCCGGCGGTTACCGCTGCCGTGGCGTTCGACGTGGGTGCTGCCACCCAGGCCTACATGGATGAGCTGACGCCGGCACAGCGAGCCAATTCCGATGCCTACTTCGAGGGCGGTTACTGGCTGACCGGCTGGGATCTGCTGGTGGCCCTGGGCGTGGCGTGGCTGCTGCTCGGCACGCGGCTCTCGGCGCGCATGCGCAACCTCGCCGAGCGACTCACCCGCTGGCGCTGGCTGCAGACGGCGATCTATGCGATCCAGTACATCGTGCTGACGACCGTGCTGACCCTGCCGTGGGCGCTGTACGAAGGTTATTTCCGCGAGCACCAGTACGGCTTGTCGAATCTGGGCCTCGGCGGCTGGCTGGGCGAGCAGGCCAAGGGGCTGGCGGTGGGGCTGATCTTCGGCACGCTGGCGCTGGTGCTGATCTATGCGGTGATCCGGCGCGCCACGCGCACCTGGTGGTTGTGGGGCGCGGGGGTGGCCATCGTGTTCCTGATGTTCATGGCCACCATCGCGCCGGTCTACATCTCGCCGCTGTTCAATACCTACCAGTCCCTGCCGGAGAGCCCGCTGAAGGAGCAGGTCCTGTCGATGGCGCGCGCCAACGGCATCCCCGCCTCGGACGTGTACTGGTTCGACGCCTCGCGGCAGAGCAAGCGCATCAGCGCCAACGTCAGCGGCATGTTCGGCACCACCCGCATCAGCCTCAACGACAACCTGCTCAAGCGCAGCTCGCCGGAAGAGATCAAGGCCGTGCTCGGGCACGAGATGGGCCACTACGTGCTCAACCACATCTACAAGGGCATCGTGTTCTTCGGCGTCATCATCGTGATCGGCTTCGCCTTCGTGCGCTGGGGCTTCGGCTGGGCGCAGCGGCGCTGGGGCGAACGCTGGCAGTTGCGTGACGTGGGCGACGTGGCGGGCTTGCCGCTGATCGCGGCGCTGTTCGCGATCTTCATGTTCTTCATGACGCCGGTGAACAACACCATCACCCGCAGCATGGAGGCCGAGGCCGACGCGTTCGGCCTGAACGCGGCACGCCAGCCGGACGGTTTTGCGCATGTCGCGGTGCAGTTGTCCGAGTACCGCAAGATGCATCCCGGTCCGGTCGAGGAGTTCCTGTTCTTCGACCATCCCAGTGGCTGGCAGCGCATCCATCGCGCGATGGTGTGGAAGGCCGAGCATCTGGATGATCCGGGGGTTCGCCGCCAGGGTGCCGACATACCGCAAGCGGCGCGCTGAATCGGGCGCCTGCGCGCCTCAGCGGCGGCGGTGGTCCGGAGGCGGCCTCAGCACTGCACCCGGCCGCCGGCGAGTTGCGTGCACGGCTGGTAGGTCGGCGGTGGGGGCGGCGTCCAGCGATGGCCGTGATCGCCGTCGTGGTCGTGCGGGCGGTGTCGATACGGCGGCGCCGGCGCCCCCCAGTAGAGCGGCGCGTAGTCGTCCACCGGCTGGGACAACGCCTCGCGATACTGGTCGTTCTGCTGGCGCAGGGTGTCGTTCTCGACCTGCAACTGGTTGCGCTCGGCCTCCTGGTCGAGCTGCGCCTGCCGGCGCGCGGCATCCTCGCGCTGCTGCGCGGCGAGCGCCTCGTCGTAGCGGCGTTGTTCGGCGTCCTCCTGCGCCTGCCGATAGGCGGCCACGCGCTCCTCGTACAACGCGTCGAGATGGCGCGCGTGGGCGTACTGCCTGGCGAGGTCGTGCTGGCCCAGGCGCAGGTAGCGGTCGATCACCTCGCTGTCGTCGGCCTGGTGCAGCAGCTGGCCCTTGCCGTCGGCACAGGGGTGATCGGTATAGGCTACGCCGCCGCCGGCCTGCGGGCACTTGTAGATGTTCTGGGCGCCGGCCGCCGGGGCCAGCAACCACAAGGCCAGCGCCAGGCCGGGCAGCAACGATGAGGCGATCGAGTCGTTCATGGTGATGGCCACTTTGCGGCAGCGCGACCGGATGCCGCGTGACTGGAAGCTTGCCTCCGGCGCGTACCTTCGTCCAGCCCGCAGGCGCCCGGTTCAGCCGCGCCGCGGGATCTGCAGGCCGCGCGCCACCGCCGGCCGCGCCATGCCGCGCTCCAGCCAGGCGGGCACGTGCACGAGGCGGTCGTAGTCGACCAGCTCGCGCGCCTCGTAGAAGGTGATCAGGTTGTTCACCCAGCCCAGCGTGGCGATGTCGGCGATGCCGTAGTCGTCGCCCATGATCCAGTCGCGGCCCGCGAGGCGAGCCTCGAGTACGGCGAGCAGTCGTTTCGATTCGTTGGCGTAGCGCTCGCGCGGGCGCTTGTCGGCGATCTCCCTGCCGGCGAACTTGTTGAAGTAGCCGAGCTGGCCGAACATCGGGCCGATCGACGCCATCTGGAAGAACACCCACTGGATGCACTCCCAGCGCCGCGCGGGTTCGGCGGGAATGAAGCTGCCGGTCTTGTCGGCCAGGTACAGCAGGATGGCGCCGGATTCGAACAGCGCCAGCGGCTCGCCGCCGGGGCCGTCGGGGTCGATGATCGCGGGAATCTTGCCGTTGGGGTTGATCGACAGGAACTCCGGCGTGTGGCTTTCGTCGTTGGTGATGTCGACCAGGTGCGGCTCGTACGGCAACCCGGTTTCCTCCAGCATGATCGACGCTTTCACGCCGTTGGGCGTGTTGAGCGAATACAGCTGGATGCGTTCGGGGTGCCGCGCGGGCCAGCGCGCGGTGATCGGAAAACGGGACAGGTCGGGCATGCTGTTTAGTCCTGGTTGCGGAATCGCCCATTGTGCCCCGACGGGCACCGTGTGCCGTGAAATCAAGCCGCCGCAGCGGCGCGCCCGGCTTGCCGCCACGCGCGCAAGCCGATCGCCGCCAGCACCACGAAGCCGGCGTAGAGCACCGAGGTGATCAGCAGGTGCTTGTAGATGTATTCGCCGACATAGATCACGTCCACCGCAATCCACAGCCACCACGCCGCGATGTGGCGGCGGCCCTGCCACCACTGCGCGACCAGGCTGAAGGCGGTGAGTGCCGCGTCCAGCCAGGGCAGCGCGGCATCGGTCCACCGATGCATCGAATAGCCGAGCAGCAATGCCGCGACGGTACCGATGGTCAGGTGGACGATCGCCTGCATCAGCGGCAGCGGGGCGAGCTGGACGCGACCGTCGTCGTCCAGGTTCTGCAGCCAGCGTCGCCAGCCGTAGACGATCAGGCCGGCGAAGGCGAGCTGCAGCAGGGCGTCGGAATACAGCCTGGCGTCGATGAAGATCCAGCCGTAGACCAGCACCGACACCAACCCGACCGGCCAGCACCAGGGCCGCCGCCTGGCGGTGAGCCAGACGGCCCAGGCGCTGATCAGCGCGCCGGCGAGTTCGATCCAGATCACTGGAAGTCGTAGCTGACGGAGAGCCGCGCCAGCCGCGGCGCACCCGGGAACAGGTAGCGATCGCCGCCGGCCGAACCGGTGTCGCGCCAGTAGAAGTGGTTGAACACGTTGTCCACCGACAACCGCCAGGTCAGCGCGTGGCCGCGCCACGGCGTGGTGTAGCGCAGGCCGGCGTCGAACACGTCGTACGACGGTACGCGCACGGCGCCATCGGGCGTGGCGACGTTGGCCGATGCGTGGCGCCAGCCGCCGAGCAGACTCAGCGCCGGCGCGGACGGCAGGCGGTAGTCGAGGAATACGGCGGTACGCAGGCGCGGCACGTTGGTCAACTGGTGGCCCTCGTACGCGGGCGTGCCGCTGCCTTCGGCGCGGGCCTGGATGACGCTGGCGCTGGCGATCACGCGCAGGTTGTCGCCGAGCCGGCCGTTCGCGCCCAGCTCGACACCCGTATGCACTTCATCGCCTTGCTGCACGAAGGTGAATCCCGCGGGCGTGCCGTCCGGCCGGGCGAACTGGAAGGGCTGGTGGATGCGGTAGAGCGCGCCGCTCAGCGCCAGCGCATCGGTGGCCTGCAGCTTGACGCCGGCTTCGAGCTGGCGCGACAGCCGCGGCCCCAGCGTGCTGCCGCCGTTGCTGGTCCAGTACGGCGCCTCGATGCCCAGCGACAGGCCTTCGCTGTAGCTCAGGTATACGGTGGTCGGTGCGTTCGGCTGCCACAACACGGCGGCCTGCGGCAACGCCTTGCGCAAGCGGGTGGTGCGCTCGGGCGCACCGCTGTCGTCGTAGCTGCGCTCGTGCAGGCGTGCCAGTCGGGCGCCGGCGATCAGCTGCCAGCGCTCGCCCAGGTGCATGCGATCCAGCGCGAACAGCGAATGCTGCCAACTGGTGAGCCGGCGCACCAAGGGGCCGGGCTGGTTCGGCGAGGGCGCGAAGATGGGTGGGTCGGCCTGGTCGATGTTGCCGGTGCCGACGTAGTCGTAGACATAGGCGCGGCGGTCGATGGTGCGGCGGAACGCGCTGGCGCCGAGGCTCAGCTCGTGGCTCAGCGCGCCGGTGGCGAAACGACCTTCGAGCACGGCGCGGGCCTCGTCGCTGACGCGGGTGTCGTCGGGGCTGCGGAAATCGTAGATGTCGTAGTCGCCGTTCGGCGCGAAGAACCAGCCGGGCACGCTGCCGTCGGCGCATTCGCTGGCGTAGAAGCAGCCGTAGGCGAACGCCACGTTGTCGTCGATCACGCTGCGGCTGTGGCCGCCGGCGACGCGCAGGTGCCAGTCGTCGCTGAAGGCATGCTCGATGCGCACGCTGCTGTTGGACGACCGGATACCCACCGGCTGCTGCCACGGCTGATAGCCCAGCATGCGCCTGGCGTCCGGGTGGGGCGGCAGCGTCGTGCCGCCGAGCAACTGGTAGCCCGACACCGAACGCTGGCCGCTGGTCTGGTAGTTGCCGTCCAGCTCCAGCGTGGTGCGCTCGCTGATCTTCCAGTCCGCCGCCAGCGCCAGCATGCTGCGTCGGCCGTTGGCGTGGTGCACATACGAATGGATGTCCTCGTGGGCCGCGTTGACGCGCACGCCGAACTGCGGCGTGAGCCAGCCGCCGACGTCGACTGCGACGTGGCGCGAGCCGTGCGAATCGGTGCCCAGGGTGACGCTGCGCACGTCGGCCGGCCGCTTGCTGACGTAATTGACCACGCCGCCGGGCTCCATCACGCCGGCTTCCAGGCCCGCCAGGCCTTTCAGGATCTGCACCTGCTGCACGTCTTCCAGCGGCACCTTCTGCTCGCCGGCGATGGTCAGGCCGTTGCTGCGAAAGCCGGTAGCGGGGTCCAGCACGTAGCCGCGGATCGCGATGTCCTGGTAGTAGCCGACCGGCGCGTAGTTGTCGCCCAGCGCGGCATCCTCGCGGGCCAGTTCGCTGAGCGTGCGGATCTGCCGGTCGTCCAGCTGCTGGCGCGCCACCACGGTGATCGACGCCGGCGTGTCGTGCAGCGTGGCGCGGCCGTAGCTGTCGAGGCCGCTGTCGCGCGGGTGCTCCGGCGCCTGTCCGCGCACATGCACGGTGGCCAGGTCGACGGCCTGCGGGGTATCGGGTTGCGGGGTGGCGCTGCCGGTGGCGGCCGCGCCGTTGGCGGCAAGGGCGGCAAGCAGGGCCAGGGCGAGGGGAGTGCGGGTCATCGTCGTCGTCTTCGGGTAGCGGACGAAGCGACGGCGAACCGGTACGTTCGCGAGAACGATCCGACTCTGCAAGCTCCCTACGCCGGTATTGACCGGATCAGGTTCCAAGGGACTCTCTCAGCCCGGCGTTTTGCCGGGCACCCCCGCTTCAAGAATGCGTATTGAAACACGAATGGGCGCGGCCTGCCGAATCGCCCTGCGCGCCGGTGGCAAGGGCGCGGATGGTTTGCAACAGAGCCTGCCCGGCGGATGTGCAGAACCACGCCGCATGGCCGCGCAAAAAGGTGTCGTAGGCAACGTCGGCGCTCGCGGTCGATTGCGTGATGGCGTGGAAGTACTCCACTTCGGACAGGGCGAAATCCACGTGCACCAGCGGCAGCAGGTCGGCCAGCAGTTGCAGGTCGTCGCGGGCGAGTGGGCGGATTTCCCGATAACCCTCGATCAGCGCGCGGGCGATGGACGGATGGATCGCCGCCGCACCGGTATCCAGCGCCAGCCATGCGACCGCATTGCGCTCGATCGCGGTGGCGAGGTCGAACAGCGCGCAGTTCGCCGCAGCCAGGCCGAAATCGAGCACGGCGGTGATGTCGGCGTCGTCGCCGCTGCCGCTCCAGCAGAGGTTGGAGACGTGCCAGTCGCCGTGCGTCCACAGCCGTGGTTGCCGGGCCAGCGCTGGCTGCAGGCGCGCGTGCCAGGGCGCGAGCAGGTCGGCGAACTCGCGCTGCCAGGGCCGGCCGCGCAGGTAATCGGCGAGGCCGGGTCGCTGCGGCAACTGCGATTCCAGTGCCGCCACCGGATCGGCAGCGGCGATCAGCTCGCTGCGTGCCACCAGAATGTGGGTGCTGCGCTGGGGCGCCGCGTAGTCGGCGCCGGCGTCGTGCAGCCGCGCCAGCATGCGGCCGGCGCGGTGCGCGTGGAACGGGTTCGGCAATGGCTGCCACGAGACCAGCTCGCGGTACAGGTCGATGCCCGCGGCGCGCCGATGCACTTCGTAGACCCAGTCGCCGATGGCGATGGCGGTGTCGCCGTCGGCGTCGCGCAACACGTCGGCCAGCGGCAGTCCGTGCCGGCGCAGGTGCGCGATGTAGCGGTGTTCCTCCGTCAGCGTGGCGGCCGAGCGCACCCGATGATGATGGCGCTTGACGAACAGCGTGCCGGCTTCGGTGTCGACCAGACAGGCCGCCGAGAGCGGGCGCGGACTGTGCCAGACGACTCGCCGCAAGGCGCCGGTTTGCGGAAAGCGGCTCAGCGGCACCTGCAGTTCCGGCGCGACGAGAGCCGGCCAGTCGGGAGCGATATCGTCGCCGGCCAGGCCGTGCACGAGGTGATCGGGGTCTGCAGGGGCGGTCGGCTTTGGCATCGGCACGATTATCGCCCAGCCGCTGCGCCTTTCGGCCGACGGTGTTTTTCGCGTCTAATGACGCTCTTTGCCCGGGTCCGTGCGCATCCCATGAGTGCCTTGCTGCTGCTGTTCGTCTGCCTGCTGCTCGGCGTCTTGGTGGCGCGTTTCGCGCGGCCGCCGGCGGGCATCGCGCAAGGCATCAACTGGTGGGTGCTGAACGTGGCGCTGGCGGCGCTGGTGCTGGAGCTGATCCCGAAGCTGAAGTTCAACGCCGACCTGTGGTTCGTGGTGGCCGCGATGTGGCTCACCTTCGGCGGCGCCTGGTTGCTGTTCGGCCTGCTCGGCCCGCGGCTGGGCTGGTCGCGGCAGCGCACCGGTTCGCTGATCCTGGTGTGCGGGCTGGGCAACACCGCCTACATGGGTTATCCGATGGTGCAGGCGCTGCACGGCAAGGCCGGCCTGGCGCTGGCCGTGGTCGCCGATCAGCTGGGCGCGTTTCCGGTGCTGGCGTCGGCGGGCATCGTGGTGGCGTCGCTTTATTCCGGACGCACGCCGCAGCTGCGCCCGATGCTGCGCCGCGTGTTTTCGTTTCCGCCGTTCCTGGCCTTGTTGCTGGGCATAGCGGTGGGCCGCCTCGGTGGCTGGCCGGAGTGGCTCGACGGGGTGTTCGCGCCGATCGGGGCCACGCTGACGCCGCTGGCGCTGTTCTCGGTCGGTTTGCAGTTCAAGTTCCATCCCGGCCAGCGTCAGCTCGGCGCGGCCGCCTGGGGGTTGGGCTGGAAGCTGCTGCTGGCGCCGCTGCTGTGCTGGCTGATGGGCACGGCGGCGGGCGTGGAGGGCCTGGTGCTCACGGTGGGCGTGCTGCAGGCGGCGATGGCGCCGATGGTGTCGGCGGCGATCCTGGCCGACGAGTACGAGCTCGACCCGGCGTTGGCCAACACCGTGCTGGGCGCCGGCATCGTGCTGTCGCTGCTGACCGTCCCGCTGGCCAACTATCTGATGGTCGGCGCGGCGTGGTGAGCGACGCGGTGCGGACGCTTGCGTCGCGGCCGCGCTGCGTCGAGACTGGGCGGGGATTTCCCGGGGGAAGGGGCTCGCGTCATGTCCGGCTTTGAGCTGATACGGCGGATTTTCGGCAACGAACACGGCGAGCGTCGTGCGGTGCCGCGCAGTGGCGTGCCCAAGGAAGCGCACATCCTGGTGGTCGACGACTCGCCGACCATTCGCGCGGTGCTGGGCAAGATGCTCACCCAGGACGGCCACGTGGTGTTCAAGGCGGCCGACGGCGAGAGCGCGATCGAGCTGGCCCGCAACGAATTGCCCGACCTGATTTTCCTGGACATCGTGATGCCCGGCATGAACGGCTTCGCCGTGCTGCGCGCGTTGCGCCGCGAAGCGCTCACCCACGACATCCCGATCGTGATGATCAGCGGCAACCTGCAGGCCACCGAGCAGTTCTACGTGCAGCGATTCGGCGCCGACGACTTCATGAAAAAGCCGTTCGGCCGCGGCGAGGTGTTTGCGCGCCTGCAGCACCTGACCCAGTCCGGCCGCCTGGTGGTGCGACCGCGCACCAGCGTGCCGGTGGCGGCGGCCGAGCCGGTGCTCAGCGCCGACGAGCAGGCGGCCATTCCGGACATCGCCATGCCCGATCCGCAGGACCTGGTGCCGCCTCCGGGCGAAACGAACTGAACGGCATGCCCGAGGAACGCGGCGAGCTGCGTCTCGACATCTGGCTGTGGGCGGCACGCTTCTTCAAGACCCGTGGCCTCGCCCGCGCGGCGATCGAGGCCGGGCGCGTGGAACTCGATGGCGCGCGCTGCAAGCCTTCCCGCGCCGTGCGTGTCGGCGATCGAATGCAGGTCAATCGCGGGCACGAGCGACTGGAACTGGACGTGCTCGCGCTGGCCTGGCGGCGCGGGCCGGCCAGCGAGGCGCAATGGCTGTATCGGGAAACCGAAGCCAGCCGCGAGGCCGCCGAGGTATTGCGCGAACAGCGTCGCCTGAGCGGCGCGGCACTCGATCATCCGGCACATCGACCCGACAAGCAGGCGCGCCGGCAATTGCGAAAGATCAAGGACTTGCGCTGACAAGTTCAGGCTGAGTACTGCGTCGCACATTGCCGGGCGGGTCTGCGCGAGCATGCACTCGTATCCACGAGTGCGCCCCGCGCGCACCACTCACGACCCGGGGAGAAGGCATGGACGGACTGGCACGCATCAGTGGCATCGGCTTCATCAAGCGCCTGCTGGGCGGGCATGCGGTCGAGCCGCAACACGTGCAGACCACGCAGGGCGCGCGCATGCTGGTAGTGGACGATTCGCCCACGATCTGCGCCGTGCTCGGCAAGATGCTCAGCCAGGATGGCTACCACCCGTTGAAGGCGGCCGACGGCGCGGCGGCGATCGAGCTGGCGCGCAGCGAGTTGCCGGCGCTGATCTTCCTCGACGTGGTGATGCCCGGCATGAACGGTTTCAGCGTGCTGCGCGCGCTGCGCCACGATCCGGCCACGCGCGACATCCCGATCATCATGATCAGCGGCAACCAGCAGGCCACCGAGCAGTTCTACCTGCAGCGTTACGGTGCGGACGACTTCATGAAAAAGCCGTTCGACCGCGACGACGTGTACGAGCGCATCGGCAGCCTGGTGGCCGCCGGGCGGTTGCCCGCCCGCGATACCTCGGTGGCGGAGAACACGCTGCTGTCTGCCTTGTCGGCGGAGGCGCTGGACGGCATTCCCGACATCGCCATGCCCGATGCCGGGACGCCGGGAACGACCGAGGCGCCGCTGCCGCTGCATCGCGTGGCTTGACAGCGCGCCGGCTCAGTCCAGCGATTTCAGCCGGTACAGGGCTTCCAGCGCCTCGCGCGGCGTCAGCGTATCCGGATCGATGCGTTCCAGCTCGCGCTGGGCGGCCGAGGGTTGCGCCGGCGCAAACAATCCCAGTTGCGGCGAAACTTCAGCGGAGGGCGCTGCGCTGGCGTGCCGGTGCATGCCGCGTTCGAGTTCGGCCAGCGTGCGCTTCGCATCGGCGATCACCGATTTCGGCAGGCCGGCCAGCGCGGCCACCTGGAGACCGAAGCTGCGGTTGGCCGGGCCGTCCTTCACCGCGTGCATGAACACCAGCTGCTCGCCGCGCTTCTGGTCGTGCAGCTCGACCGCATCCAGGTGCACGTTGGCGATCGCCGGGAACTCGCCGGCCAGTTCGGTCAGCTCGAAATAATGCGTGGCGAACAAGGTGTACGCGCGGCAGTGCCGCGCCAGGTGCACGGCGGCGGCGCGGGCCAGCGCCAGACCGTCGTAGGTGCTGGTGCCGCGGCCGACCTCGTCCATCAGCACGAGGCTGTCGGCGGTGGCGTTGTGCAGGATGTTCGCCGTCTCGCTCATCTCCACCATGAAGGTGGACTGGCCACGCGAAAGATCGTCGCCGGCGCCGATGCGGGTGAAGATGCGGTCGATCGGGCCGATCACCGCGCTGGCCGCCGGCACGTAGCTGCCGATGTGCGCAAGCAGCACGATCAGCGCGTTCTGGCGCATGTAGGTGGACTTGCCGCCCATGTTCGGGCCGGTGATCACCAGCATGCGGCGGGTGTCGTCGAGCCTGAGGTCGTTCGGCTCGAACGGCTCGTCGCGGACCTTCTCGACCACCGGGTGGCGGCCGCGCTCGATCGCGATGCCCGGTTCGTCGGTGAGCTGCGGGGCGCTCCAGTCGAGCGCTTCGGCGCGCTCGGCCAGGGTGGCCAGCACGTCCAGTTCGGCCATCGCGGCGGCGGCGATTTTCAGCGGTTCGAGTTTCTCGGTGAGCGTGTCGAGCAGCGCCTCGTACAGCGCGCGCTCGCGCATCAGCGAGCGTTCCTTCGCCGACAGCACCTTGTCCTCGAACGCCTTCAGTTCCTCGGTGATGTAGCGCTCGGCGTTCTTGGTGGTCTGCCGGCGCGTGTAATGCGTGGGCGCCTTGTCCGACTGCGCGCGGCTGATCTCGATGTAGTAGCCGTGCACGCGGTTGTAGCCGACCTTGAGCGTGCTGATGCCGCTGGCCGCTTTCTCGCGTTCCTCCAGCTCGACCAGGTACTGGTCGGCATGGGTGGACAGGCGGCGCAGTTCGTCGAGTTCCGCGTCGTAGCCGTCGGCCACCACGCCGCCGTCGCGCTGCAGTACCGGCGGTTGCTCGACGATGGCGTGGGCGAGCAGGGTGGCGGTGTCCGCGTGGTCGCCGATGCGTTCGACCAGGGCATGCAGCAGCGGGCTGTCCAGGCCGTCGATGCGCTGCTGCAACTCCGGTGCAGCCAGCAAGCCGTCGCGCAGGGTCGAAAGATCGCGCGGGCGCGCCGAGCGCAGCGCCACGCGGGCGAGGATGCGTTCGAGATCGCCGATGCCGCGCAACTGCTCGCGCAGGGGTGCGCCGCGGCGGCTGTCGATCAGCATGCCGATCGCCTGATGGCGCCGGCGCAGCACGTCGTGCGAGCGCAGCGGGCGGTTCAGCCAGCGGCGCAGCGCTCGCGCGCCCATCGGCGTCACGGTTTCGTCGAGCACGCCGAGCAAGGTGTGTTCGGTGCGCCCGCTCGGGTGGGTGTCCAGCTCCAGGTTGCGCCGCGTGGCCGCGTCCAGCGCGATCGTCTCGCTGGCACTTTCCACGGCCATGCCGGTGAGGTGCGGCAGCGCGCTCTTCTGGGTTTCCTCGAGGTAGCCGAGCAAACAACCGGCGGCGGCCACGGCCAGCGGCAGCTTGTCCACGCCGAAACCGCCGAGGTCGTGGGTGCCGAAGAAACGGTTCAGTTCGCGCTGCGCCGCGTCGCTGTCGAAATGCCACGGCGGACGCTTGCGCAGGCCGGGCAGGGCGCTGACCAGCTTCGGCCAGGCCACGTCTTCGCCGACCAGGGTCTCGGCCGGCTGCAACCGTGCCAGCTCGGCGGCCAGCGCCTCGGCGCTGGGCACTTCGCTGAGCAGGAAACGGCCGCTGGAAAGATCGACCCAGGCCAGCCCGTAATCGCCGCGCGCGCCGGCGGCGATCGCCAGCAGCAGGTTGTCGCGGCGTTCCTCCAGCAGCGCGGCATCGGTCACCGTGCCGGGGGTGACCACGCGCACCACCTTGCGCTCGACGATGCCCTTGGCCAGTGCCGGGTCACCCATCTGCTCGCAGATCGCCACCGACTCGCCCAGGCGCACCAGCCGCGCCAGGTAGTTCTCCGCCGCGTGGTATGGCACGCCGGCCATCGGGATCGGCGCACCGGCCGATTGCCCGCGCTGGGTCAGCGTGATGTCGAGCAGCCGCGCCGCCTTGCGCGCATCGTCGTAGAACAGCTCGTAGAAATCGCCCATGCGGAAGAACAGCAGCACGTCCGGGTGCTCGGCCTTGGCGGCGAGGTACTGGCGCATGAACGGGGTGTGCTTGGCGTGGTCGTCGTGACTCATGCAATCGGATCTGGAAGGGGAGCAGGCGCCCGGCCGGCGACATGCCCGCGGCCGGATTCCGGGGCGCGAGTCTGGCACGGAGTTCGTGCCCATGGTAACGGCGTGCGTGATCCCGCGCTGCGACTGCCGGTGAACACGCCGGTGCGGGCGGCGAGATTCAGGTCGGCAGGTCGGTGCTGCGCTGGACGCGCGGCGGTGCGTCGTGTTGCGCGCCCTCACCGCTGCGCTGGCGCATGCGCGAAGGACGCCGCGCGGGCATGCCCGGGCCGGCGAGCACGCGCGAGGCCATCCGCGGCGATGGCTGTTCCATCTCCCGCCGCCGACCCAGGCAAGCGGTGAACAGCGCATACATGGCCAGCAGCACGACGAAGGCCACCGCGTTGGCCAGCGCGCCGGCAAGCTGGTGGATGACGTGGCCCAGCACCGGCATGATCGCGGCGAACGCCACCAGGCAGATCAGCGTGTCGCGTGGCTTCAGGCCTGCATCCATCAGCAGGTGATGGATGTGGCCGCGATCGGCGGTGAACGGGGACTCGCCCCGGTGCAGGCGGCGGAACATCACGGTCAAAGTGTCGAACACGGGTAGCGCCACGCACCACAGCACCAGCCCGGGCGAGAGCTGCCGCGACTGGCCCTGGCTCATGCCGATCAGCGACCAGGCCAGCAGGTAGCCCAGCATGACGCTGCCGGCATCGCCCAGGAACACCTTGCCGACGCGTCCGAACAGACCCAGGTTGGCCGCCAGATACGGCACCAGTGCGGCAGCGATCACCGCCACCGCGGCGAACTGCAGGTTCGATCCGGTGTGGCGGCCGAGCAGCTCGATGCCACCGGCGGCGACCAGGGCCAGGCAGCCGGCCAATCCGTCGATGCCGTCGATGAGGTTGAACGCATTCAGCAGGCCGATCACCGCGACCACGGTGAACGGTATCCCCAGCCAGCCGAGCGTGAGCTCGTGGCCATGCACCATGCCCAGCGAACGGATGTAGACGCCCGAGCTGATGACCACGATGGCGATGGCGGCCAGCTCGGTGACCACGCGCACCCACACGCGCAGGTCGAGCAGGTCGTCGGCCACGCCGACCACCACCAGCATCAGCGTGGTCCAGATCACGGCGTCCTCGAACGGGGTGAATACATCCGCGTGCCACCACCCGGCCAGCATGCCGATGGCGATGGCCAGGCCGCCGACCAGCGGCGTGTCGAAGGCGTGCCGCTTGCGACCCTGGTCCGGGTAATCGACCAGGCCCAGGCGGCGACCGAGCGGCAGCAGTGCCATCAGCGAGACAGCCGACACGCCGGTGGCGATCGCGCAGCTTTCGAGTATCCGCGGGTCGAAGGTCATGGCAATCCTGCTTGTTCTTCGCGTCGCCGGCAGCCTCGATGCTTTCGCAAGCCCGGGTCGCTGCATCGTTCGGTGACGCTGCTCGGCCTGTTCGAGATGCCACACGAACGGCTCGGTGGAGGGGCATGCCGCATCGGCGAAGGGTCGACTCCGCGACCCTTCGCCGCCCAGCCCGGTCATTTGCTGTTGTTGAGGTAGTACTGGCTGGACGCCGTGGCGCTCAGCGCGCTGGTGAGCGGCAACAACTGGCTGGTGAAGCGATTCCAGCGAGTGATGCCGGCCGCGCTGGCGAACACCACGTCGCCCGGTTGCACCTTGAAACTGTCGGCCAGCGCGAACGCGGCAGGCGATTTCGCATCCAGCTCGTACACGGTCGGCCGCTGGTTGGGGTCCTCCTTGTGCAGCGCGCCGCGCACCACGTAGACCATGCCTCTGGAGGTGGTCTCGTTGAGGCCGCCGGCCTGTCCCAGCGCCTGGGTCAGGGTGAGGTTCGAGGTGTTGAAGCGCAGCGCCTGCGGGCGCAGCACTTCGCCCATCACGTAGACCTCCTGGTCGAAGTTGAACGGCACGAACACGCGGTCGCCCGGGCGCAGGTAGATCTTGCGGGCCAGCGCCTTGCCGTCGTGCGACGGGCTCAGGTCGAGGTGGTAGGACTCGTCTCCGCGCGTCAGCACCACGTTGGAGAGGTCGGCATTCTTGCTGTCCACGCCGCCCGCCACGCCGATCGCCTCGCCCAGCGTCAGCGGCACCGTGGTCACCGGCTGCGCGCCGGCCTTGACGAAGGCGCCTTCCAGCACCACGCGCTGGCTGCCGTAGCCGGCGACGCTCACGTCCACCAGCGGCGCCCGGATGAAGTGCGACAGCCCCGAGGTGATCGCCTGGCGCGCCTGCTCGATGGTCATGCCGGCCACCTTCACCACGCCGGCGTAGGGGAAATACAAGGTGCCGTCGGGCCGCACCAGCCGCTCGTTGGCGGCGGTTTCCTGCTGTTGGCCGGCGGGCGAGGTCAGCTCCGGGTGGTCCCACACGGTGATGTGCAGGGTGTCGCCGGGGCCGATCCGGTAGCCTTCCGGGCGATAGTCCAGCAGCGCCGGCGGCAGCGCCGAGGTCGTGTCGGCCGCCGCGTTCTGCTGCTGCGTCTGGACCAGGCTCGGCGTGATCGGCACCAGCGTCACGTAGCTGTTTTCGCCGCCGAGCGAGCTCTTCGACATCGACTGCCCCGGCGCCCAGACGCAGCCGGCGAGCGATGCCACCAGCAGCATGCCGGCCACGCTGCGCATCGACGCCGCGGCGCGCGCCCTGCCGCGCTTGCCCTGCGGGCGGATGTCGTTGCGGACCTCGCGGCGGGGCATCGTCGGAACTGCAGCAAGCGCACCTCGGTTCATGTCGGATTGCTCCTGTCATTCGGATCGGATAATGGCATTGATGCAATATCGAGCCGGCCCAATAATCCGCGCCGCGGATGATTTGTCCAGTGCATGGATTTATTGGATGTTCATTCACATGTCCCGGCAGTGAATCATTTCATCGGCATTTCACGTTTCAGTGCCGATATCCGGGTTGACAATTCCGGCGCGCCGCGCGCAAATGCTTCCTTCGACGACGGCGCATTGCGTCATGTGGCTCTACCGTTCACGCCGGCCGTCGCGAGGCGGCGTGCCGCAAGAAATTGCGCTGCGGTCGCGGCGAAAGCCGGTATCCATGGCCTGAATCCGATCGCATCGAGGCCTCGTGCGGCAGCGAAGGATGGAGGCGGCAAAACTCCGGTGGGTGCGGCGGATATTCGGCGCGATGGCGCGTCGCATTTTGTTTCGATGGTGAGTGATCGATGCGCCAACTTGGCTGATTCATGAATGAAGTGAATATCCGCTTCAAACCGGAATGTCTTCGGCATGAAATGCATGAGCAGATAATGGTTTCATATGGAACATTCACATTTTAAAGGTCCACTGTGGATGCGCCCGGGTAATCGCGTCGCCGATGCCGGCGAATGCCGGTTCCCGGGCATGGCCGTCCGCCGTGGCGTCCGCGTGTCCAGCTTCGTTCCGGAGAGAGTCCCGTGAAAGCCATCAGTGGTCCCGCGATCCAGATCCAGCCCGACGACGAGATCGATCCCCGTGCCCTGGTGGGCACCTTGCTGGACCACAAATGGCTCATCATCAAGGCGACCCTGGGCGCCCTGGCGATCGGGCTCGCCTACCTGCTGGTGGCGACGCCGCAGTACGAGGCCAAGGCGATGGTGCAGGTGGAGCAGGCGCCGAGCTTGCCCGGATTGAACCTGGGCACGCAGCAAAGCAGCCCGTCGAGCCCCGCGGCGGCGGACGCCAAGGCGATCCTCACCGCGCAATCGGTGGTCGGCGAGGCGGTGCGCAACCTGCATCTCTATATCGACACCAGTCCCTATCGCGTGCCGGTGATCGGCGGTCTGGTCGCCCGGTTGCACGACCTGACCTCGGGCAACGAGGTCAACGCGCCCTGGTTCGGGCTGAACGGGTACGGATGGGGCGGCGCGCACCTGGACATGCCGCAGCTGAACGTGCCCGACCGGTTGCTGGGGGAGGACATGACGCTGACCGCCGGCCCGGACGGCAGCTATGTGCTCACCGAGGACAGCGGCGTGCCGTTCTCGCCGGGGATGCAGTTGCTGCAGGGCCATGTCGGACGCGTGTCGAGCGGGTCGGGCGTGACCATGCTGGTCAAGAGCATGCGCGCCAACCCCGGCATGCGCTTCCACGTGGTGCGCAACGACGAGGTGACCACGATCGCCGGCATCCAGCAGGCGATCTCGACCAGCCAGCCGGTGCAGGGCTCCAACATCATCTCGCTGGCCTATGACAGCGCCGATCCGCACCAGGCGGTCAAGGTGCTCGAGCACGTGGTCAGCGCGTTCCTCGCGCAGAACGTGGGGCGCAATTCGGCCCAGGCATCCAGCAGCCTGAAGTTCGTGCAGCAGCAACTGCCCGACGTCAAGAAGAAGCTGGCCGACGCCCAGGCCGCGCTGGCCGCGTTCCAGCTCAAGGCCCATTCGGTGGATGTGCCGATGCAGACGCAGACGCTGCTGAGCGAGATGGCCACGATCAACAACAACATCGACCAGCTCAACATCCAGAAGGCGGAGGTGCAGCGCCTGTACACGCCGCAGCATCCGGCCTACAAGGCGATCATGCAGCAGATCGGGCAGCTGCAGGCGCAGCGCGCCGCGATCGACAAGCGGATGACCACGTTCCCCGACACGCAGCGCCAACTGCTGCGCCTGACCGGCGACGTGCAAGTGCTCAACAACACCTATACCGGGCTGCTCAACGAGGCGCAGCAACTCGAACTGGCGCAGGCGGGCACGGTGGGCACCGCGCGCGTGGTGGATGCGCCTTCGGTCGACATCACCCACCCGGCCAAGCCGCGCAAGCTGCTCACCCTGATGGGCTGCGCCTTTCTCGGCGGGTTCCTGGCGGTGGCGTACATCTTCTTGCAGCAGATGTTCCGGCGCGGCCTGGAAGACCCCGCCGAGATCGAACAGCTCGGCGTGGAGGTGTATTCCGCGATTCCGTTGAGCGAGCAGCAGATCGAGCTGTCGCAGCATCGTCGGCGCCTGCTCGGCAAGGGACGCTCCGCGCTGCTGGCGCTGGCGGCCCCCGACGACGTGGCGTCCGAGGCCATGCGCAGCCTGCGCACCAGCATGCGCTTCACCCAGCTCGGCGCCAGCGACAACCGCTTGATGGTCTGCGGCTCCAGCTCGCAGGCAGGCAAGACCTTCGTCTCGTCCAACCTCGCGGCGGTCAATGCGCAGGCGGGCCTGCGCGTGTTGCTGATCGACGCCAACATGCGCGATGGCGACCTGCACCAGGTGCTCGGCGTGCGCGCGGATGGCGGCCTGTCCGAGCTGCTGGCCGGCGAGCTGGAGGTGGCTGAAGCCATCCGCCCGATCACCGGCCTGGGCGGCGAGCTGGATTTCATCCCGCGCGGCAGCAAGCCGTCCAATCCGTCGGAGCTGCTGATGCAGCCGTACTTCGGCGCGCTGCTGCGGCGGCTTTCGCCCGCCTATGACCTGGTGGTGATCGACAGCCCGCCGATCCTGGCGGTGACCGACGCGGCCATCATCGGCCATCACGTGGGCACCAGCCTGCTGGTGGTGCGCTACGGGCTCAACCAGTCGCGCGAGGTCGAGCTGGCCATACAGCGCTTCCGCCAGGCGGGCGTGACGATCAAGGGCGTGGTGTTCAACGGCATGGAGAAGCGAAGCAACGGCTTTTCCACCTACGGGTTCCTCGGATACGGCTTTGCCCAATGATCCGCGCCGAGATCAGCGACTTGGCTGAGCCGGTGCCGCGGCCGTCGAACCGCGACGGGTCCGGCTCGCGCCGTCGGCCGGGTTTCGGCGCGGATACGTCTTTCCGCGCGGCGGTGCGGGAGATGGAGGCGGTCGGCCTGCGCGTGCGCACGCAGCCGCATGCCGGCTCCGCGCCGTACGGCGTGTTGTCCGGCCGCACCGGTTCGCGCTTCTTCCTGCTGCCGCTGCGTCCGCGTGCGGTCAGCACCGGTGCGCTGGCCCTGGTGCAGCCGGTGCGGTGGGTGCCGCGCGCGGTCAAGGGCGTGGCCAGCGTCGGCGCGCGGCTGGGACTGGGGCCGCTGTTGCCGCACAAGGTGCATGTTTCCGGGGTGGGCGACCTGGCGCGCATGGCGGATGCCGGTGCCCGCCACGGCGCCTTCCTGACCGGCACGCCCGGCCCGCATCGCAAGCTGAGCGTGCAGCTGATGGACGACGCCGGCCACATTCGCGCCTACGCGAAGGTGTCGCTCGTGCCGGCGGTGCAGGTGCTGCTTCAGCGCGAAGCGCAGGTGTTGCGCCTGCTTGCGGCGATGGACCTGCGCTCGGCGTGGCTGCCCTGCGTGTTGCGCAGTGAAGTGCGCGGCGGCACCGCGATCCTCGCCACCGATGCGGTGCGGACACCTGCCGCCCGCTGCCTGACCGACCTCGACACCTTGCACCTGGATTTCCTGCAGGAACTCGCTGCGCGCACGGCGTCGTCATGGGCTCGCAGCGGAGCCTCGCTGCTGGACGAATGGAGCGCACGCCTTGCGCAACTCGGTGACGCTCTGGCGCCGCCGTGGCGACAACGCCTGGATCGCGCGATGGCGGTGCTGGCGGCGGAGCCGTCGCTGATCGCATCCCGCGGCCTGGCCCATGGCGACTTCACGCCGGTCAACTGCTTCCGGCAGGACAGCCGCCTGTGCGTCTTCGACTGGGAATACGCCGGCGCCGCGTATCCGGCCGACCACGACCTGATCTGCCTGCTCGACGCGGTGGCGCGGCTGGGCGGCGATGCGCCGGCCGCGCGGGCGCAGGGACTCGAACAACGGTTGATGGGCGAGCTGGGACGCTCGCGCAACGAAGCCAATCGACGCCTGATCGCCTTCCACTGCGTGCACGCGCTGCGCAGCCTGGAGCGGCAGCCGTCGCAGGCGGATACCGGGTTGGACTGGTACGGCGCCGACGAGGCCGCGCGCACGCTCGATGCGCTGCTGGCGCGGGCGTCCGCCTCGTGAGCGCGTCCAGGGATGCCTCGGTGGAAGCCATGAATGACACCGCCGCCGCCCGCACGATCGGCTCGCTGCCGGCACTGCACGCGTCCAGCTTGCAACTGCTCAAGCGCGGCGCCTCGGGTGCGTTCCTCGTCACCGTCGGCGGCACCGGGCTGAGCTTTCTGGCCAACCTGGTGATGGCGCGGGTCATCGGGCGGCACGAGTTCGGCGTTTACGCGCTGATGTTCAGCTGGGTCAGCGTGCTGGCGGTGATCGCGCAGGCCGGCCAGGACATCAGCATGATCCGGTTGCTGCCGTCCTATATCCGCGAGGGCGCGTGGGGCAAGGTGCACGGCCTGCGGCGGGGCGTGGGCATGATCGTGCTGGCCACCAGCTGCTGCATCGCGCTGGGCGGCTGCGTGGTGGTGCACGTGCTCGGCGCGAATCAGAGTGCGAGCTGGCGGCACACCTTCTACATCGGCTTCGCGATGCTGCCGGTGTTGACCCAGCTGCAGCAGAGCGGGGCGTTGCACCGGGCGTTCAAGCGACCGGTGGTCAGCGGGCTGTACCAGACGCTGGGGCGTCCGCTGCTGCTGATCGTGTTGCTGGGCGTGCTGGTGTTGAGCGTGCGCGAGATCGACGCGCCGTGGGCGGCGGCGGCGTCGCTGGCAGCCGCGGCGCTGGCGCTGGCCGGCTCGGCGCGGCACCTGCAGCGCAGCTGGCCCGAGCAGGGCAGGGCGGCGGCGCCCGCGTACGAGATCCGCCGCTGGCTGGTCGTCGGCTCGCAGATGTCGATGCTGTCGATCATCGTGGTTTCCGGCAGCCGTCTGGACGTGCTCATCCTGGGCGCGCTGATGGGTCCTGGCGACGTCGGCCCGTATTACGCCGCGGTGCGCATGGCCGGCTTTGCGCTGTTCGCCCAGAGCGCGGCCAACGTGGTGCTCGCGCCGATGATCGCCGAGCGCTACGACGCGCACGACATGGGCGGCCTGCAACTGGTGGCCACCCGCGCGGCGCGTTTCTCCTTCGCCGGCGCGCTCGCCGTGAGCCTGGGCTTCGGCGTCGCCGGGCACTGGTTGCTGGGGCTGTTCGGCCCGGGCTTCGACGCGGCCTATGTGCCGTTGCTGATCCTGCTGTGCGGCTACTGCGCCACCACGTCGCTGGGTGAGGTCGGCTTCATGTTGTCGATGACCAGGTTCCAGCGGCGGGCCTCGATGCTGGTGCTGGTGGGCGTGGCCGCCAATGCGGCGGTGGCATGGCTGCTGGTGCCCAGCCTCGGCGCGACCGGCGCGGCCATCGGCGCGGTGGCGTCGCTGCTGGTCTGGCGCGCCCTGGCGTGGCGCGCGGTGCGCGCGCGACTGGGCATCGATCCGTCGATCTTCGGCGTACCGGCAAAGGGGGTGCCGCGATGAGGCTGGCGCTGGTCATTCCGACGATGGGCGGCGGCGGCGCCGAGCGCGTGATGGCCAC